>ENA-ORTB01000946-ORTB01000946.1-human-gut-metagenome-genome-assembly--contig:-NODE-946-length-35509-cov-31.755345_pt1 | contig 35509 bp, 25 predicted proteins | sample MGYA00241905_ERZ509174 | MGnify/ENA primary metagenome ERZ509174 (study PRJEB26280, sample SAMEA2338851) | human gut metagenome | biome: human gut; feature: human-associated habitat; material: faeces... | reverse complement strand
AGACAGCATTTTTCAGCGCCGCCCGGCCATTCCTACGCTCACGCCCCTACGACTAGGCCGGTCTTTCTTTTTACGCCAAGGCGCTTCGCTGTTGACTCTTAGCTTTTCTGCTTTATAATGCTACGATTTCTACGCCCACACTTATTCACTTCGCTGTTGGATTTGATGGTGTTCTCTTTCTTGTGCAGCTTTCTTGGATTTATCGCATTGAAAATTCTGTCTTCCCGCACGGAATTCTCTATTCTTAGGCTGAGTATATATATACTTAAACTAAGTTTATATATACTTAAGCTGAGTTTTTATATACTTAGCCTAAGTATAGAACTTTTATGGTGAAGGAAGTAGTTTTTCAATGTGAGGTCTCCTTGATTTATCGAAAAGAAAAATCTGGCGATTTGAATGAAATTCCATATCTCTAGGCTTGATTTTTATATATCCAACCTAGATTTATATATATCTAAGCTTAATATTTATATCTAGGCTAGATCTATAGAATTTCTCATAATGGAGTAACCTTTTCATCATAAGTTTTCGGCTTTAGACTCGCAAGTGAAACTACCTATACAAACAAAAAAATCTGCCGTAACAAGCTTGTTCACCTGCTACGACAGATTTAAATTGCCAACTTATTACGACAGAATTTAAAAACCTCAAAATATTACTCTGTTTCGCTTTCCACACTTGATACGTATAAATTGTCTATAATGCCATCGGCTAAGCCGATAACCGGAACATAGATGTATTCCGCTTTGACCAGATTAGCTATCGTAAGGAATATCTCAGCTGCCGGGACGATAACGTCTGCACGGTCGGCCTTTAAGCTGAAGGTTTCCATACGTTGCTCTACCGTCAACGGTTTTAGCTCGCGATATAAAGAGTCTAAAGAAGTGACTGGCAAACGCAGGCGTTTCTTGTCTTTCTTATCAGCTAATCTATATAGTTTATTGATGTTTCCGCCAGAACCGATAATATTGATTCCCTGAAAATCGGTTGCGGTACGAGTCAAATCCTCCTTCAAACGAGCCCACTCTTCTTCTTTTATAGCGTTACTCAACATTCTAACCGTACCTATATTATAAGATAACGACTGCACAAGTTCTCCGTTAGCCAATAAATTTATCTCTGTGCTTCCACCGCCTACATCTACATACATGTAATTGCCTGTTCGGTCTTCTACACATTCTATATGGTTATTATAAATAATGCGAGCTTCTTCTTGTCCGTCGATTACTTCTATATCAATGCCCGTTTCTCTCAGGATTTTCTTTATTACAGCCTTGCCGTTACGGGCATCTCGCATGGCCGAAGTAGCACAAGCTCTGTAGTCTGTCACTTCGTAAATCTTCATCAGCTGGCGATATGCTTTCATCAGCCTGAGTAACTTGATAGCCTTACGCTCTGACACCTCGCCTAGTGAGAAGACATCGAAGCCCAAACGCAACGGCACGCGTAATAGCAAAGCTTTCGACAAGCATTTGCCTTCTACCTTTTCTCCTTCTTCGGGTCTTTTAATTAAAAGTCGCACAGCATTTGAGCCAATATCAATAGCCGCAAAACATTTATTGTTATTCATTGCCAATATTCGATTTGTAATACTTATATAACTCCTCCTGCGAACGGAAAGGCTCTTCGCTATCCGTAGTCCACGGGTGGTTTTCTCCGGTTCCATCAACAATGCTTCCCTGAGAATTGTCGCGAAGACCGAAATCTACTACCCTCCATAAGTCCTCTTTAATCTGAGGGTCGTAAACAGGAGTTACTACTTCTACTCGGTTATCCAAATTACGCGGCATCCAATCGGCCGAGCCGATAAAGGTCTTATTTTCTCCTCCGGCAGCGAAAATAAAGATGCGCGAATGCTCCAGATAGCGGTCGATAATACCATTGATGTGAATTGTTTCGCTCAATCCTGGTATTCCCGTCATAAGCGAACAGTTGCCACGTACCAACAAATCGATATCCACTCCGCAAGCAGAAGCCTCATATAGTTTCTTAACCATATCTACATCGGTGATATGATTTATCTTCACGCGGATATACGCAGGTTTACCCGCTTGTTTATTCTTGATTTCATCGTTTATCAAACGGATAAACTTCTGTTTCATCTCGTTAGGTGATACCAGCAGTTCTTTGAAACGAACTGGGGTGTATGGCTTTTCGATGAAAGAAAATACGGAGTTTACATCGCGCACCACACTGTGGGCGGCGGTCATCAATATATAATCGGTATACATACGGGCATTGCCTTCGTGAAAATTACCCGTGCTGATGCAAGCAATGTCGCTTCCGTTTTTCATGCCGATGTGCGTAATCTTAGAATGCACCTTAAGTCCCTCTACTCCGAAAATTACATGTATGCCAGCGTCTTGCATCTTCTTAGACCAACCAATGTTAGACGCTTCATCAAAACGTGCCAACAATTCGATGACTACGGTTACCTTCTTTCCGTTACGAGCGGCACATATCAAGGCCTTCACCACTTTAGAATCTTTGGCCAGACGATAAAGTGTAGTCTTAATACTCTTCACCTCCTTACTGATGGCTGCTTCCTGTAATACACGGATATAATAGTCAAAACTATGATAAGGCACATGTATAAAACGGTCTTTCTGCTGAATAAGCTTAAGAAGACTCTCGCCACTGTCGAGTTCAGGTTTTACGAGAGATTCCCATGCCGGATATTTCAAATCTTTCCGTCCGCAATCGGGGAATGACATCAAATCTTTATGATTATGATAACGTCCTCCACCCAAGCAAGTATCAAGTTTGTCAAGATTCAGTTTGTTCATGACACGTTTCAGCAAATCTTTCGGCATCTCCGCATCATAAATAACTCGTAGAGCCTCTCCTCTCTTGCGACTTTTCACACCTTTGGAGATTTTCTGCAACATACCGTTACGCAGGTCGTTATCAAACTCCATCTCAGCGTCTTTGGTAAACTTGAAAGCATACGCCTTGAAAGAGGTATATCCTAAACCTGCAAAAATCATCGGCATACAGAAACGGATTACATCGTCCAAATACATCAGACAGACTTTTCCGCCATCGTTAGAAAGAACTACAAAACGTCCGCATTCGGCAACCGGAAGGGCTATCAACGCATAGTCGGAAGCTTTCTTGCCTTCGGTCTGCATTTTTACAGCCAGATAGATATTGTCGTCGGCTTCTGTAGAAAGCTGTTTTACAGCCGACAACCACACAGGGCTGACAAAACCGTTAAGTTTCTGTCTGTAATATCTATGTATAAATGCTTGTTGCTCCTCGTTCAGTTCGTCTTCTTTCAACAAAAATATATTCTCTTCTTCTAGTTGCCGATTCACTTCATGAATAACCGTAGCATAATCTTTAGAATTCTTGCTGTTTAACTTACTGATTTGCTTGATAAGATGCTGCGCATGTTCGCGCTCAGAGTTCAGACTTCTGTCTTCGCATTCGGCTATACGGTTAAGAGTAGCCATGCGCACACGGAAAAACTCATCGAGGTTATTTGAATAAATGCCGAGGAATCCTAACCGTTCCAACAAAGGGACACGGTTCTTAGCTGCTTCCTGCAAGATACGGCGATTAAAGTACATCCAACTTAAATCGCGATCTACATACGCTTTTGATACTGTTTTTTTATTAATCATCTCGTTCTATAAATCTGTCATGATTAATTGCAAAAGTAGATATGGTGTATTACGAAGATATTACATACTAATTAATATGCAGCTACACAGAAGCTGCAGACAACGGAAACGGGGAACGAGGCACGGATATTACAGATTCAACATAAGAGATAATCCTTCTGTCGCAGCTACGTACCCAATAGCGGAAAGACGCGTCCGGATGACAGTTTGTTGCGAAATCCAACAAAAGTCCTAAATCGAAAGTATCTGAAATAACCCCTGCTCCACTGAGGGTAGCATCGTAAGCATTGCATTCCTGCTCTATATGAGCCGGAACCATCAACAACGGTTTCCCTAAATACATCGCCTCGCAAACAGACTCGAAACCGGCGGTTGTGGCATAGGCTTTACATCCCATCATATACCGAAGGAACTTAATGTCGTCAATTTGGTGAAAGGTTAGCCGTTCGTCTACCTTGCACTCCTCGTCCTCATCTTTCTTATCCCAAAAGAAATGAAGCGGAACGTCGGGGCGCATTTCATGCCATACCCTTACATTTTCGCCGAAACCGGCATTTACCATATAACCGTGAATATAGTCACCATCCGTCCCTTCGCACGACAGGATATCCTGACGCAATAACGGCGGCACAACACAAATACGCTGTGATGCGTCATCTTTCATCTCCCTAAAAGACAAAGCCAGTTTTTCATACGCCCCTATGCAAGTGAGGCGGGTGAACAAGCGCAACAACAATAACTCCAGACGATTCTTATCGGGAAACTTAAAGTCTTGGTGAAGAAACAGATACTGATGACCTATACTGATTTGAGGTACTGCAGGCCGATGCAAAAGATAAGTAAGACCAGTGAGCAGTTCATAGAAATTAATTACAAGATCGGCGCCACTTTCTTTGATACGCTTATTTATATAATGTATGCTTTCTATATAAGTAGGTATCCGAGTGACGTTATATGCTACGCTACGAAATAGGCTAACTCGCTTATTGGCTGGCGTAGGCAAGAAATTGGGACTCAAGAAACGTTTTATCGGTGCTTTGATACTCCGATTAAAGAAACCAGGCAAACTGCGTGAGTTGCTTTTGCCTACCAAGACTTCTACAACTTCGTGACCGTTACGACGTAGCAAATCTTCCATGGCTATGGCCTGAGTAAGATGACCTCGGCCTTCTCCTTGCACTACAAACAGAACTTTCATCGGCATAAGTATTAGTGATGCATCGTTATGCGAAGTCGTCAATCAAATACATTTCGCCAAACCAATCGTCGACTACCTGTTCCAAGTTCTCATAGGCCTCTTCGGGCGATTCGCCGTAAGCGCTACACAATGTGTTACTTACTACGTAGGCATAAAAACCACCGCCGGTTGCGGCCTCAACGGTGTATTCATTTCCATTCAGTTTCATATCAGACCTCCTTTATTTTTTGATACCGCAAAGATGCCTGACAGATATTTCAAGAATGTGTGGGAAAAGCTACATTGTTATATCATCTAGCAACCCACCACAAGCGTCTTCCAGAATATCCAATACATTTTCGAAACCTTGCGCTCCGCCATAATACGGGTCGGGCACGCTGTCTACCACCTTCGTTCTACAATAATCGGTCATACGATGGATTTTCTTCATGGTTTCCAAATCAGGAGCACGGTCGTTCAGCTTGTCGATATTGCTGTCGTCCATACCCAGTATCAAATCGAAATCGAAAAAATCGTCAGTACATATCGGGCGCGACAGATGAGTTATGTTATATCCTCGCCTTATGGCATGTGCACGCATACGCTCATCGGCAGGCTCTCCGCGATGAAAAGATATCAACCCTGCCGAGTCGACCTCTACTTCATGCTCCAATCCGGCACGTTTTAAGTAAGTACGCATTATTTCTTCTGCCGACGAAGAGCGACAGATATTACCTAAACACACAAACAATATTCTTTTCATTCCGATTTTTCTTTTTCGATTCTATTATAAATCTACCTTACGATTCTCCTTTATGGATATATCAGACAATATAGTTACCAATGTCCACAATGCCAAGTCTTGCAAAGAAGCAGGATAAGGTATTTCGCCTTTCTGGTCAACCTCAACCGCTTTCAGCATGATATAATCCATCCCATGATGATGCGAGTCGCACTGTATAGCCTTTTGTCCCCAACGTTTCCAGTAGTCGCTTTCGTACTTATCTACATAAAAAGCATCGTCTTCCCAACGCTCTTCGGCACTGACACCTTCTATATATATAAGCCTTTCATTCCCCTTCCATACTCCTTTGGAGCCCTGAACTTCAAAATCAAGACTACGCGGACGAGGTAATGTAGTATCATGAACAAGCGATACAAGCACTCCCTGCTGAGTTTCTATCTGGGTAGTGATGATATCACCCGTAGCTATATGAGGAATATCAGCATCGCTACCCGACAGCTCTTTCATCTTATGACGTAACCCCACAGCCTTAGATGCGAACGAAGTAAGACAAGTCAATCGGTCGGTCTTACCTATGCCGCCAATCATACAAAGCGGAGCGAATCCGTGCGTAGGATACATATCGCAGTTACGCGACAAATAGTAACCGCTGCGCCATACACTCTCACCGCTGCGTCGTCCCAACTTTCCGTTGTCATCAAGCAATAGTGAACGTAAGTCATGACGATAGCCACCACGCATATAGACTATTTCTCCCAATAAGCCCTCTGCCACCATTCGATTAACCGATTGTATCTCGCGTAAGAAAAGCGTATTTTCGAGAGGATAAACTATGCAATGGTTCTGATGAGACAAATAGACAAGAGGCTGATATTCGTCAGCATAAAGTCCGCCTTTTATTTCGAGTGCTACATGGCAATGCCGCTGCACACACTCCATAGCATGACTTACATGCAATATCCACGGTGTAGTAATGAACACCAATTCTGGTTTCTGCTCATCGAGCATGGCAAGATAGCTGTCCTCTCCATCGCCATAGCAAGCCACGCCCTCTACTCCCTGAAAATCGGAGTAAGGATCGGCCACGCCTACTATATTATAAAAAGGGATTTCGCCAGCCAACCGGAACAACTGCTTACCTCTGTATCCGAATCCGATAAAAGCTGTTTTTATTCTTTCCATCGCTTGCCACTTATATTATTATCGATACCGCAGTTTAACCCACACACAGGTACCTATATCAATATTTAATTCTTACCGCTGCCGGGTACACTCTACACGGGTCGAAAAATGTAGCGCAACTATTTACCATGTGTTTCACATCGGCTTTCAGTTTTCCGCTGAACACCTTCTTGCCGTTCAGCATCACTGTTACCTTCTTATCTAGGTCTACCAACTTATCGCACAAGTAAATAGTAAGTTCGCCACCCGTAGCCGGAGCATACGATTTCTCAAACTTCATCTCGATACCCCATTTCGGATCTTTCTGAACTGTCTTATAAGTAACCTTATCAATCTTTAAATCGATAGTATTGTCTGAAACAGTCATTTCATAACGAGTACGTCCGTCTTGATCCAATCCTTCAGGACGTTTCTTCACTGCCAAGTTATAGAAACCTTCACGATAGCGTCCGTCCATAGGATAATCTTCCCAACATACATATTTAGGATACGGATTACGAACAAACTGTTTCAGCCACGGAGTGGTAGGATTATAGTCGATGTGATGTCCTTTGCCTGGTATTAGTTCAACCCAGTGGTTGTATAATCCGGGATGCAATGCCTGTAAGCTATCGTACGCCTCTTTCACATAACGACTGAGAATATCACGGTAGAAACCAAAGTCCTTATCACCGGTACGCAGTGAGAAAGCTATATTGGCGCAGTTCTCTGCAGGAGCGTTTTTCAGCGGTTCGCCTCCAGCCATCGGACCTGCTGCCGCCAGATAATCGGCATAGAACGAAGCTAAACGCTGGCTACCGTATCCACCCTCGGAAATTCCGAAGAAATACACACGTAGCGGGTCAATCTTTCCAGATACAAATGACTGACGAAGCAAACGCTCCCATATAGCTTGCTTGCCTTTCTGCCACCAACGATAGTATTGTCCTTCGCTTGGAATCTGCGGAATGAAATAAAGAGACGGAGCATCATCGAATCTGCTACATATCTTCAAGCCGGTGCTCCACTCATTTTCCTTAGGTCCCGAACCATGTATATAAAGAAACAGCGGATATCCTTTATTTGGGTCGACCTGACCTTTCGTACCCCAATAATAAGGCATTACGGTATTCGGTTCAGATCCTTCGGGCATGTTCCATTTGCTTGCTGTAGATGCAGACAGAGGAGACAAAGCACCCAGCTTTTCTTCAGATACTTCGTAGTTTGCGCTTTTCCAACAAGCCCATACACTATCGCACCACTGGTTTACTTCATTCTTCTTCACCTTCTTAGATATGCTGTATTCTACCTTTTCACCTTTAAGGCTATTGGCAAAATAAGTGGCGATATCTTCTTTGTTATCTGCAGCGTTAGAGCCACAAGCAAACAATGGATATAACATCATACCCAACGATAAATAAAGGATATCAACTGCTTTCATAGATTCTTATCTTAAGTTATTTTTTGTGCTTCTTGCTTTTCTTAGCCCAACCGTCTTCTCCGAAATCGGGCTTCTCGCCACGCAACGGACGGTCATCATGCTGGAAGAACTTCATCCAATCGTCTTTTTTCTTTGGTCCGCGTGCTTCTGTATATCCACGTTCCTCACGACTTGGCTTAGCTTTCTTCTTTGCAGGTTCTTCGGTTGCTGCTTTCTTTCTTCCGCCACGTGCCGGTCTTTCTTCAACGTCAGCAGTCGACTTTCCGCGTTTTCTTCCGCCCTTATCGCTCTTTCCGTTGTTTTCTCCAGCAACTTCTACAGATACCTTACGTCCGTTTACCGAAGCCTTGTTCAGCGCCTTGATTACCATAGGAGCCTGCTCTTCTGCAACTTCAAAGAATGAGAAGTTCTGCATCAAGTCGATACGACCTATCTGTATACGCTCTTTCTTCAAGTTACGGTTTATAAGTTCTATGATTTGGTTAGCGTAGAATCCATCGGTCTTACCCATATTAAGGAACAGACGTTCGTATCCTTCTTCAGCTTTACGCGCAGTCTTCTGTCTGTCAGAGCCACGTGACTTACGGTCTTTAGAATCACCTCTCTTATCACCGCCAGCCTTTGGTTCTTCTATCTCTGGAGCATTCCTGTAATATTCAAGGAAGCGGTTGAACTCCATTGAAACCACACGTTTCACCAAGTCTTCTTTGCTCAGCCATTCCAGCTTGCGATAGATACCCGGCAAGAACGATTCAATTTCTTCTTCGTTCACCTTTACCTTTTCGATATCATCTATCACCTTGATGAGCTGCTGCTCACAGATTTCCTTACCCGAAGGCAATGAACCGATAGTGAATTTCTTATTGATGATACGTTCTATCTCGCGCATCCTGCCTTTTTCACGCAGATTGACGATAGCGATAGAGATACCAGTCTTTCCGGCACGGCCTGTACGTCCACTACGGTGAGTGTAACTTTCAGTATCATCTGGCAAACCGTAGTTGATAACGTGTGTCAAGTCGTTCACGTCGAGTCCGCGCGCAGCCACGTCGGTAGCAACCAACAACTGCAGATGACGCTGACGGAACTTCTGCATCACCAAATCGCGTTGTGCCTGGCTCAACTCGCCATGCAATGAATCAGCGTTATATCCGTCTTGAATCAACTTATCGGCAATTTCTTGTGTCTCTTTACGAGTACGACAGAAAATGATACCGTAGATTTGCGGATAGAAATCAACTACGCGCTTCAATGCCGCATATTTATCTTTCGCATGAACGATATAAGCGATATGATTTACGTTCTTGCTACCTTCGTTCTTAGTACCGATTGTAATTTCTTTAGCATCGTGCAGATATGTTTTTGCGATGCGTGCGATATCCGGACTCATTGTAGCCGAGAACATCAGCGTATTACGGTCTTGCGGAACTTTCTCCAAGATAGCGTTGATGCTGTCGGTAAATCCCATGTTCAGCATTTCGTCGGCCTCATCCATCACTACGTCTTTGATAGTTTCAAGATGCGCCACCTTACGCTCCATCAAGTCAATAAGTCGTCCTGGAGTAGCTACTATGATATGCACTCCCTGCTTCAGGCTACGAATCTGGCTTTCGATAGACGAACCACCATATACGGGGAGTATCTTTAAGTCGGTTATGTACTTTGAGTAGTCAGTCAAGTCGCCTGCAATCTGCAAGCAAAGTTCACGTGTAGGGCACAAAATCAAAGCCTGTGGCACACGTTGTTTCACGTCAATTTTCTGTATCAGCGGCAGACCAAATGCGGCTGTTTTTCCGGTTCCGGTTTGTGCCAGAGCCACTACATCATTGCCATTTCCCAACAGATACGGAATTACTTCTTCTTGTACCGGCATGGGACTTTCGTATCCCATCTCTTCAATTGCCTTGCGTATTTCCGGGGAAACGCCAAGTTCTTCAAATGTCTTCATCTATTTTTTACTGTCTAAATTCGAGCGACAAAGGTAAGAAAAGTTTCGCAGAAAGTGCTTATTTATAGGCTAAATACGAATTTTATACAGTCGTTTATTTTCATTTCATACGTTTTAACAAACACAAAGACCTGTAGCAAGCCATCATGCAATGTAAGACATCGATATTGTTAGGTATACACAGCCGTTATTTTACTCATTTTTGGGTATTGAACACCTTCTGCGCGAGGAGTAATTTTATCGTGTTAAAAACATACGATATGGCTAAACTAATAGATACTACAACTCAAAAACATCACATCCAAGAGATGCATATAAAAAGATGGCTTAAAGGACTTTTCATATTGCTGCTAACCCTGATTTTTGCTACCGCAAGCCTTTACGCCTCACACACCGACAGCATCCGCTATTCGGCACACACCACGGGCGGCATCTACTATGATCGCTGCTTCATTATTCTGTCGGCCCTCACGCTTGTCACACTCTTCTTGTTCTGTTTAGGATGTTGGCAATGGAAGCACCGCTTACATCACCGATAAGCATTCGCTTTAAAACATGAAAAAATCAAGAGGCACGAGACCAAGCCGCACCTCTGAAAACAGGAAATGTTATCATACCCATACTTTTTCGAACTGACTTTCGCCAATGGTTCATTACCGAATGCTACAGCACTAATAATCATGTGTATATAAATATAGGAGAGGCGTGCATTTTTTGAAGTGCACGCCTCTCCTATATTTATATATGCTATTCTCTTAGAACAAATAAGCCAGTGATACTTGCCAAGTGTTCTTCTTCATATCATACTTCTTGCCTTCTTCCTCGTATTTCGCTACCTTGTTAATAGAGAAATTGTAGTTTACACCTATTTGCAGATGCGAAATCAACTTAACGCCGGCACCTACGTTGAATGTAGTGTTACAGTCTTTGATATCGTAATCGCCAAAATGTCCGCTACCCACATTGAAACCGAACTGAGGTCCTGCAGCTACGTAAACACCTGCCATACTACCCAATCCGAAGTTATACTTCAGGTTTACAGGAATTTCAATAGTCTTCAAGTTCTTGTCGTAGCTCTCGTTTTCATATTTCATCTCAGCGCCCGACTGTGTGTACAATGCGGCAGCGTCAATGCCGACACCGATAACAGGAATAGTAAATTCAGCCATCGGACCGATGAAGAAGCCGGTACGATTGTCAGAATTGATATCACTGGCAGAGAATGTCACCTTAGAGATGTTCAAACCACCTTTCAAACCGAATTTCAATTGCGCCTGTGCCGGCAATGCCATCATAATGCATGCCATCAGCGCCAGTGTTGATAATACTTTTTTCATGTCTTTAGTTTTTTAAGTGTTGATAATATGTTTATTAAAGTTCTCCTTTACGTATCGCTTCCATAATATTGGCAGGAGCACGCTGTGCCAGAAACTCACGCTTCATATAGTCCATGTAAGGAGCTACGTGCTCAAAGAATTTGTGATACCCCTTGCACAGATAGTTAAGTCCCGACTCTCCTGTAGCGGTCTTGCAGAAGCGGTTCTTCGGGCACTCACCGTTGCATGCAAACAAGTAATCGCACTCTTTACACTGCGTAGGCAATGAGTTTTGCTTAGCCAAGCCGAACTTCTGCTGTTTCTCGCCATACATCATCTCTACCAACGTATTGCTATAGATGTTACCCAACTTATACTGCGGGAATACGAAGTGGTCGCACGTATATACATCGCCGTTAAATTCCATTACAGATGCGTGTCCGCATGTTTTGGCCAACGTACAGATGCCCGGTTGCTCGCCTACCCAATTGGCTAAAGTAGCGTCGAACAGCTGTATATAATACTCGCCTACGTCATTACGTACCCACTCGTCGAAGATGGTACATAAGAAATTACCCCACTGTTCGGGAGTGATAGAGAAATCAGCCATCGGTTGTCCTTCGGCTTCTTCCACGGCTGCCAAGTGTCTTCCGTCTGAATGGCGGAAAATACGTTCTACAATCGGAGTAAACTGTATGTATTTACATCCTATCTCCTTAAAGAAATGATAGAAATCGAGCGGATAGTCAGCGTTGAAATCGTTCACTACGGCCAGAGCGTTCCATTCTACCCCATGCTTGTTAAGCAAGTTTATACCTTGCATTACCTTAAAGAACGAAGGTTTTCCCTGCTTGGTCTTACGATACTCATCGTGAAACTCCTGCGGTCCGTCTATCGATACCCCCACTAGCCAATTGTTCTCCTTGAAGAACTGGCACCACTCGTCGGTAAGCAAGGTACCGTTAGTCTGAATGCAGTTATCTATAGTACGTCCGTTGCCATACTTACGCTGCAGCTCCATAGCCTTTTTATAGAAAGAGATAGGGCGCATCAGCGTTTCTCCACCGTGCCAAGTAAACAATACCTGCGGCATGGTCTGCGAGTTTATATATTCGGCAGTGAATTTCTCAAGCAATTCCTCGCTCATCACGTGCTTTGGGTTGTCTTTATATAATTGAGCTTTCTCTAAGTAATAGCAATAATCGCAAGCCATATTACAAAGAGACCCTACCGGCTTAGTCATAATATATAGCGGTCGGGCAAAAGGTGCAAATGTACTCATTAGTATTAATGTAAATGTTTCAATTGCAAAAATAACATATAATTCCCCTTTTGCATATTTTATCGCTATTTTATTCAACTTTTAAAATATGATTCCGTCTGTACTGTTCACGCCATGATTAATTTATGGACGATGTTCCACATGAAACAACAGCAAAATTTAACAAAGTCGAAATAATCGGAAGACTTTAATATAATACGTACATTTATCAATAACACATTTTACACCTTTTGTTTACAATCGGATTGATGCTTTTTCTCATATATGCTATGATTGCTAGTGAAAAAAATCTATTTTTGCATTAATGGGTGCTTTTAACAATGTAACACTATTGAACGGATACAAATGAAACAAACCCCAAAGATATTATCTCTTTTTATCGTCTTTATCAAGATTATCAGAAACCTTTCGTCCGTTTCATCTACTCGTATATAAAAGATTTAGAGATAGCAAAATACGTTACAACTTAAGTTATAAGTTATTATTAGGTAAACCGATTAAATATTTTAATATGAAAAGAAATACATTATTAATCTTATTTGTTTTGCTGTTCATTTCAATTCAGCAAACGTTAGGAGCTTATCAACCTCAATTCTCTACCGCTGGTTTCTATGAATTGCCTAATTCTGGAAGAACAGTTCGTTCCATGAATCCTGCTTGGCGCTTTTTTAAAGGAGCAGTTTCTGGAGCAGAAACATTATCGTTTGACGATAGCGACTGGACAATGGTATCTCTTCCACACGGATTGGAATATCTGCCTACCGAAGCAAGCGGATGCATTAACTATCAAGGAGAAGCATGGTATCGCAAACACTTTACTCCAGATGAAAAGTTGAAAGGACAAAAATTGTTTTTGCATTTCGAAGCTATTATGGGAAAAAGCAAAGTGTTTGTAAACGGCAAGCTGCTTACACAACATTACGGAGGCTATTTACCGATAATTGTTGATGTGACCGACGCATTGCAGTGGGGCACAGATAATGTCATCGCCGTATGGACAGATAATAGCAACGACCCTAATTATCCTCCAGGGAAAGCTCAAGAAGTTTTAGATTTTACTTATTTTGGAGGAATCTATCGCGATTGTTGGTTAGTAGCTCATAATCCGGTGCATATCACAGACCCAAATTATGAGCAGACAATAGCTGGAGGTGGACTTTTTATTGCTTATGATAAGGTGTCAGAAAAATCTGCAACAGTGCTACTGCAATTACAAGTTCGTAATGAAAGTCGTAAGACTTTTCAAGGAGTGATAGAATATGAATTATTGCAACCAGATGGCCAACAAGCAGCTATAGTAAACTCAACGTTCAGCGTACGCTCTGGCAAGGCAGTTACCTCTAAAGACAAAGTAACATTACAGACTCCTTATTTGTGGAGTCCAGAGCAGCCACATTTATACAGTTTATTGGTGCGTATTCGTGATAAAGAAGGTCGTATAGTAGACGGTTATCGTAAGCGCATAGGTATTCGCAGCATAGAATTTAAAGGTAAAGATGGTTTTTGGTTAAATGGAAAGCCTTATGAGCGCCCTCTTATTGGAGGAAACCGCCATCAGGATTATGCATTGATAGGCAATGCTGTTCCCAACAGTCTTCATTGGTGCGATGCCAAGAAATTACGCGATGCCGGTATGAAGGTGATTCGTAATGCACATTGTCCGCAAGACCCAGCATTTATGGACGCATGCGACGAATTAGGGTTATTCGTAATAGTCAACACACCAGGTTGGCAATTTTGGAACGATGCGCCAGAATTTGCCGAACGTGTTTACAGTGATATTCGTCAGTTAGTACGTAGAGACCGTAATCATCCTTGTGTATGGCTATGGGAGCCTATATTGAATGAAACATGGTATCCTGCAGATTTTGCTCAAAAAACATTGAATATTGTCAGCGAAGAATATCCTTATCCTTATTGCTATTCCAGCTGTGATAGCGAAGCACGTGGTCATGAGGTATATCCCGTACAATTCACGCATCCTTCAAATGGTGATAAGGAATGGGCGAGCAAACATCTCGATCCAAAAGTTACTTATTTCACCAGAGAATGGGGAGATAATGTAGACGATTGGAATTCGCATAATTCTCCAAGTCGTGTAGCTCGTAATTGGGGCGAATATGCCATGTTGATACAATCACAACATTATGCCAAACCAAGTTATTCATATACTAGTTATGATGCACTTTACAAAACCGACCGTCAACATGTAGGTGGTTGCCTGTGGCATTCATTCGACCATCAGAGAGGCTATCATCCAGATCCTTTCTACGGAGGTTTAATGGATGTGTTTCGCCAGCCCAAATACTCATATTATATGTTTAAGGCTCAACGTGACGCTAAACATGAAGATAGAATATATGAAACCGGCCCTATGGTTTACATAGCTCATGAAATGACTCCATTTTCACCAAAAGACATTACGGTTTATTCCAATTGCGAAGAAGTGAAATTAACTTATAATAAAAATGGAAAGACTTGGACTTACAAACGTCCTAAAACAACAAAAGGAATGCCATCACCGGTTATAACATTCAAAGATGTTTATGATTTTATGATTGATAAAAAATTATCAAGAGCAAACAAGCAAGATGATGTCTTTTTACGTGCAGAAGGTCTCATTGACGGTAAAGTTGTAGCTACCCATGAAGTTAGACCTGCACGCCGTCCTGAAAAGATTTTGCTTTGGGTCGATCATGAAGGAATAGATTTGAAAGCTGATGGTTCAGATATAGCCACTGTTGTTGCAGCCATCGCCGATAAAAATGGAAACATCAAACGATTAAATAACTATTCCATCAAATTCAACGTGGAAGGAGAGGCTCGTATAATAGGAGATGTTGGTATTGGTACCAATCCGACTCCAGTGAAATGGGGAACCGCTCCTGTCTTGATTCAATCCACACTGAAACCTGGAAAAGTCAAAATCACAGCTAGCGTTTGGTTTAAAGGCTCTCAGATGCCCACAAGTGCCGTACTAGAATTAGAAAGTAAACCAGCTACTTATTCTATGGTTTATTCAGAGAAAGAAGCCTCTCTTATACCTATGGCAAGTTTCTCAGATAAATCAACTAACAAAACAGATATAGATGTAAAAGAAGAGCTGAGAATAAAACAAGTTAATAATAAGAAACTGAAAGAAGTAGAACAGCAGCAAACCGATTTCGGTGAAAAGAATTAATCAATGCTAATATAGGCTATAACGGCATCAAGTTTCACAAAAAAGACAACCTTTTCAGGATGTAATCCAAAGGTGTGTCTACTAAATTAGTATCAATCAACACAAAGTCGTCTTACTTCGACCGAAGTAAGCGTTCACACCGGTCGATGTGAGCGTTCACATCGGTCGAAGTAAGCGTGCGTATCGGTCGAAGTGAGACGACTTTGTCGAAACAACGTATGACTTTAATATGATACGTACATTTATCAATAACAAATTTTCACTTGCTCCTACCGGAAAAATCGTTTATCTTCGTTTTATCTATTAAAAACGGGAATTATGGGAAGAGTAATTAAGCTGATTTTATACTATATAGCTTACCAATTAGCGTTTCAGGGAGTCTTTGCATGCGGATTAGTTCTGCTTACACATATCGATTTTTATCATATCGGAGCCAGCCCATATTTTACGCCGGGCATCATTGCATGTCAGGCACTTGCTACAATTGCCGTAGGAATTCATCTAATGCTTGGAGGGTACGTTTTAAAAGAGAAAAAGAACTTCTCTCTCTGCTCATTAAATAAAATGGTAGTCGCCGCATTGTTTATAATAAGCATGGGATGCTGGACCAACTATCTTAACGAATTGCTCAATTTGCCCAACAATCTGGAAGACGCGTTCAATGCGATGCTGAATTCGCCCTTAGGCATATTCTCGATAGTGATATTGGCACCGATAGTAGAAGAACTGCTATTCCGCGGAGCCATACAAGGACATCTTATGAAGATATGGAAGAATCCGAAATGGGCTATACTGGCCTCATCGGTGATATTCGGATTAGTGCATGGCAACCCCGTGCAAATTCCCTTCGCCATAGTAACCGGACTGGCATTGGGATGGGTGTATTATCGCACCGGAAGCCTATTGCCCGGCATATTGATGCATTTCATAAACAACGGCTCGTCGGTAGTGCTTTACTATCTGCTCGGTAAGACCGATACTACTATGTGCGAACAACTCGGTTCTGGCGGCGCCGCATGTCTGGCATTAGCCGGAGCTATAGTCAGCGCAATATGCATATGGTACCTTAACGATAAAAGTTTCAAGTGCCAAGGCGCAGCTTACTCTAATACGGAGCATTAATTTGCAAGTTAATGCTTAACTTTGCGGCATGAAAACGTATGTCGATGTCATAGTACCTCTGCCCATAGCGGCACATTATACTTACTCCGTGCCTCCTGTACTGGAAGGAATGATACACGAAGGAAGCCGAGTTGTTGTTCAGTTCGGAGCGAAAAGGTATTATACCGCCATCGTGGTGAAACTGCATCACACTCCACCCGAAGCGTACGAGACGAAAGACATTTTTGAACTTATAGACGAAAAGCCTATTCTGCTGAAACAACAGTATAAACTGTGGCGATGGATAGCCGACTATTACTTATGTACGCTTGGCGATGTGTATAAGGCAGCGCTGCCATCGGGCATGAAAATAGAAAGCGAAACAATGGTGGCTCTAAACGAAGAGTTTGAGAGCGACACACCGCTTACACCCAAAGAGCAACAGCTTTTAGGACTGCTGAAAGCTGACGAAGAGCAGTGTATCAATCAGTTGGAAAAGCAAAGTGGACTAAAGAATTTGCTTCCTACCATTAACCTACTGCTAGAAAAAGGAGCTGTGGTGATAAAGGAAGAGCTGAAACGAAGCTATAAGCCTAAGTTGGAAGCCCGTGTGAGACTCACACCTCAGATGCAGAACGAGAAGATGCTGCATATTCAACTCGACATGCTATCGAAAGCTACCAAACAGCAAGCGGTGCTGATGAAATATCTGCAAATGTCGGGATGGACAAATCCGGGAGGTTTCTTGAACACCGTTACCAAAAGCGCTTTGATAGAACAGGCGCAGGCTTCATCGGCCATACTGAACGAACTAGTTAAAAAGCAGATACTCGAAATCTATTTCGAAGAAACCGGACGACTGACTAAGGGAGATATACAGACCGTGCCACTCAACCAACTGAGCGACGCTCAGCAAAAGGCATACTCCGCCATACTCGATTCATTCCGCACAAAGAACGTCTGTCTGCTGCACGGTGTAACATCGAGTGGAAAGACAGAGATATACATTCATCTTATAAAACAAGCCATCGATGCCGGAAAGCAGGTGTTGTATCTGCTTCCGGAGATAGCCCTCACCACACAGATTACCGAACGACTGAAACGTGTATTCGGCAACCGACTGGGGGTATATCACTCTAAATTCCCCGATGCCGAGCGAGTGGAGATATGGCAAAAACAACTCTCGGCACAACCCTACGACGTAATATTGGGCGTACGCTCGTCGGTGTTCCTACCCTTTCAACGATTGGGACTGGTAATAGTGGACGAGGAGCATGAGACTACTTACAAGCAGCAAGACCCTGCCCCGCGCTATCATGCACGTAGCACTGCCATCGTGTTGGCTTCGATGTTCGGTGCCAAAACATTGCTCGGCACAGCCACACCAAGCCTCGAATCGTATTACAATGCTACGCACGGCAAATACGGACTGGTGCAACTCACTGAACGACATAAGCAGATACTGCTTCCGCAGATAGAAGTGGTAGACATAAAGGAACTGGCACGCAAAAAACGGATGACGGCACAGTTCTCGCCACTATTGCTGCAAAAAATTCGTCAGGCACTCGATAATAAAGAGCAGGTTATCCTCTTTCAGAACCGACGAGGTTTTGCGCCGATGATAGAATGCCGCATCTGCGGATGGGTGCCACGCTGCAAAAACTGCGACGTGAGCCTCACTTATCATAAATCGCTACGCCAACTAACGTGTCATTACTGCGGATATACATACGCAGTGCCAGCCTCGTGCCCGGCATGCGGAAGCGTAGAACTTGAAAACCGCGGATTCGGCACCGAAAAGATAGAGGATGATATCAAACTGATATTCCCCGAAGCTAAAGTAGCACGCATGGACCTCGACACCACACGCTCGCGCACTGCCTACGAAAGAATTATCTCTGACTTTGAACAAGGACGCACGGATATATTAATAGGTACGCAGATGGTATCGAAAGGACTCGACTTTGACCATGTAAGCGTAGTAGGTATACTTAACGCCGATTCGATGATGAATTATCCCGACTTCCGCTCGTACGAAAGGGCATTTCAGCTCATGGCGCAAGTGGCAGGACGTGCAGGGCGCAAGAACAGACAAGGGCTGGTGGTACTGCAAACCAAGTCGCCCGACGAACCTATCATCCATCAGGTGGTAACAAACGACTATGCTTCGCTCTACAAAAGTCAGATGGAAGAACGGAGTCTGTTCAGATACCCTCCTTTCTACCGACTGGTATACGTATACCTGAAGCACCGGAAAGAAGATATCTTGGAGCAGGCAGCCACGCTGATGGCAGGCTATCTGCGAAACGGAATGGGAGAACGAGTGTTAGGTCCCGACAAACCGCCCGTGGCACGCATACAGACTCTTTACATCAAGAAGATAGTGGTGAAGATAGAGCAAACGGCATCGCTGGCGAAAGTAAGGGAGTATCTGCTCGGAGTGCAACAAGCCATAAAAGAGGATGAACGTTTCCGCTCGCTTATAGTATATTACGATGTAGACCCAATGTAATGATACAATGATAATAAAGACCATATAACAATGAATATAGAATTAGACGTACATACGCATACCGTAGCCAGCGGACATGCTTTCAGCACTCTGCAAGAAATGGCGCAAGCGGCAGCCGACAAAGGACTGAAACTATTGGGAATAACCGAACATAGTCCTGGCATTCCCGGCACATGCAACCCTATTTATTTCCGTAATATCCACGTGGTGCCTCGCCAAATGTACGGCATAGAGCTGATGTTAGGAGCCGAAATAAACATCACCGATACAAAAGGAACCCTCGACCTTGATGAGAGTTACTTGAAACTGCTCGACCTTCGCATAGCCGGAATTCACTCGCTATGCTATAGTCAAGGCACCAAAGAAGAGAATACCTACGGCATGGTGCAAGCCATCAGCAACCCATACATTAATATTATAAGTCATCCGGGCGACGGCACAGCCGACTTGAACTTCGAGCCGATAGTATTGGCGGCGAAGGAACATCACACCCTGCTTGAGATTAACAACTCATCGCTAAAACCGTCGCGCGAAAAAAAACAGGCTCGCCCTAATAATTTAGAAATACTTCGCCTTTCAAAGAAATACGAAGTACCCGTAATATTAGGTAGCGATGCCCACATTTCGTTCGACATAGCCACCTACGACTATGCCCTACAGTTGGTAGCCGAAACAGAGTTTCCCGAAGAATTGATAATGAACACATCGGTAGAGAAGTTCAAGAGTTACTTGTCGCTATAAGCACATAACTCCGCCAAAACCCTCTATTTTGGCATTTTATCGGCAAAAAACTCATTTTTTATTTGGAAGATACGGCAAAAATGCCTTATCTTTGCACCGCTTTCGTAATGAAGCACGATTGGACTATGGTGTAATGGCAGCACAACAGGTTTTGGTTCTGTTTGTCCAAGTTCGAATCTTGGTAGTCCAACCTAAAGAATCCCCGTCGATTATTTCGATGGGTTTTTTTTATGCCTTTTTCTAAAGTGGACACAAATAAAGGAATACCTGAGTTCGGGATAATTTTAGAATAAGGCCAGCTGTTTTGAGTCCTCAATATAGTATCCTTGCAATGCATCCGGTTTGTTTTCAAAGAAACAATAAGCACCTAGTACAGCCACCAGATTTACTAGGGAATTCGTTATCGAACGATGTCTGGAATGCACGAGCTGTGCTTTGTTTTTGAGCAGATCATTAATCGTCTCAATGATATACCTCTTTCTGAGCATCATTTTATCATAAAAGGACATAAGCCTGTTCTTCATGTTCATCTTAATTCCATGTACCAGCTGAATACCGTCGTAAAATAAGGAATCAAACAGTTTGGGAGAGATATAGCCTCTGTCCGCAAAGACCTTTCCATACAAATCTTTGGCAAGTACTTTCCATACTTTGGGATTCCTGTCGTCAACATTCGCTCCTGTAAGACAGAATGTTATAATTTCTCCTCTGTCATTACACAGCAGATGAAGCTTGAATCCGTGACACCATCCCATTGTGCCTTTGCCATCGGCGGCCACCCCTTTGAATACTTTGTTGGCATAACGTCTCAGATTGTGGCATACCGGTATCATAATGCTGTCAACAAAACCTATCCCCGTACATCTTCCGAACGCAAAAAGTTTGAGGAAGAAAACAAGCTTGAAGAACACGCGTTGTTCCAGTTCTACAAATCTGTTATATGATACAGCATTAGGGAAATCAGGTTTCATGTGTCCACAAATACAATAGATGTAATAGTGTTTGAAGTTACAATAAGTCCAGAAATGGAAAAGAAAAAGAATAGTCATTATTTCACTATCCGACAGCGAAGCTTTTCGATTACGATGTTGCCTTCCATCAGTGACCGGAAGAAGATTTTTCTTCAATTCAAGATCAAAATTCTTATCAAACTCATCAATAATACAGAAAATTTCCGTAACTTTATCCTTGGTAATCATTGTTGTTAATTTTGTAATTATTTGTTTGTCAGACTTAAAGATACAAAATAATCCGGTGATTACCAACTTTTAAGGATGCTTTATTATCCCGAACTCACGTTGTTGATGAGAAATAGGAAAACAAAAGGATTCTTAGAATTAGGATTAAAATTGAGTATGCTAGTAGCGGTATAAATATGCTGTATTGTCAAAGAACGGTTCAGAAACCATAAATTCAGCTTCGAAAATATGGTGATTATTATACATGTTGATTACATTATTTTAGAATTTGCCACAAATAAACCATGTAGCAATTAATCTATATAAAGTTTACTGATATTAATTCTTTAATATTTGCATAGTTGTTTTTTTTCCGTATATTGTCCCATGTTAGTTGAATGAATATATTAAGAAGCTTAATTTTGAAAACTAAATTCAGTTTATGACTCTCAATGATCAGACACGCATAATAGATTTATGGGTACAATTTTGGGATGGAAATGAAATGGCATTTTCTCAATTGTACTGTTTATGCTTTGATGATTTATTAGCTTATGGTCGTAGAGTTGGGGGAGATAATGAAATGGTAGAAGACTTGATTCAAGACCTTTTTCTGAAACTTTATCAGAAAAAGATAATTCTTGAAGATAATACAAAGTTACGTTCCTTCCTATTTCGAGCATTAAAGAATCTGATTTATAATCAATTACTTCGTAACGCAAAACTTCAATCATTGCCGGATTATGACTTTGCATTTGATTTGGATTATACAATTGATGAGCAATTGTCTTGGATGCATGACCTAGGGCTGTCAGATGAGGTTCATCATATATTGAAAGGTCTTACCGGACATCAAAAAGAAATAATCTATCTTCGTTTTATCCATGAGATGAGTTTTGAAGAAATCTCAGAAATAATGAAAATTAATACCCAGTCTGCCAGAAATCTATTGTTTCGTTCTATGGAAAAGATTAGGAAAAATCTTCATCAGCTACTGTTTCATTTCTTATTAATGTGCTTTCTATATACATTGTATAGTAACTTGTTATAGCATACTTTCCATTTAAAATCCAAACAAAGTTAGATAATTCATCAATAATTATAACACTTCGTTAAATTTGTAACTAATCCGTTGAAAATAAACAAGTTAATTGATATAATTTAGCAAAATAAATTAGGTCAAGTGGCTGATTTTCAGTATCTTTAATGGTAAAGCACCACACATTAAAGTAATGAACAAAACAGCACTTGACCAATATGAGGAAATCGTAACCGATGCTTTGAAAAGTTGTTCGGTGAAATTACGCAAAAGTTTTAAAACAGCATTCATCCAACTCATGATTTTGTATATGGTACTGCCAAGAAAGATTAATTTCACCCAAATGGGGCGTTACTCAGATAGCTCGGAACAACGGTTCCGTCAGTTGTTTGAGCGTGAGTTTGACTGGATGCAGTTCAACCTCTTCCTCATGCGGCAGCGGTTTGGTGAAAGTGCAAGAAAAGCCATTGCCATTGACGCAAGCTACATTTCAAAGTCGGGAAAGAAGACTCCTTATATCGGCAAGTTCTGGTCGGGATGCGCTTCTGCAATGAAACGGGAACTGGAGATTCTCGGGATCGGCATTGTCGACATTGACAGCCGGGACCGTATGATGCTACGTGCGGAACAGACACCGGACAAGGAGTATCAGGAAAAGCAAGGCGAAGAGTACAACCTTGTGGACTGGTATCTTGACGTTCTCCGCAAAAACAAGGACAAGTTGCTTGACATTACACGTTATGTCGTAGCATATGCCTGGTTCTCAAAGGCAAAGTTCGTCAATGAAGCCTGTCTGCTGGGATTCCATATCATCAGCCGTCTGCGTGATGATGCCGCTTTGTGGTATTCACATGACGGTGTCCGCACAGGCAAACGGGGACGACCACGCATCAAAGGCGAGAAGATTGATTTTAAGAAACTCGACCTTCAGCGTTGCGAGCTTCTCGACATGGAAGGAGGAAGGGCCTACTCTGTCAAGGCCTATTCAAAGGCAATGAAACGGAACATCAAAGTCGTGGCTCATTACGCAGAGTCAGGAGGACACAAAATCTATTTCTCCACCGATCTTGAAATGTCGGCCAAAGACATCATCGAATACTATCGTACACGATTCCAAATTGAGTTCTGCTTCCGGGATTCCAAACAGTTTACAGGACTCAATGATTGCCAGGCAAGAGACTTGAAGAAACTTGACTTCGCTTTTAATGCGTCACTGGCTTCGGTAAACATAGCAAAGGTCATGCGCCAACGGTACTATCCGTCGCTCTCCATCGGACTGCTAAAAGACTATCTGAGTAACACTTATATGCTCAAAAGAATTTTCAGCAAGTCCGATATGAAGCCGAACAGAACATTTAATACTAAACTTATCAAAGAACTCTTTGGTATAGTAGCAGAAGCCGCTTAGCCAATATGCTGAATTTTTAACGGACTATTATCATTAATGGTATAGCTTTTTTAGTGCTATCTTATGTTATCCGACACTTCCGATTTTAAACATAGGAACTGTTTTTCGTTTTTTACTTATCCAGTCTGTTTTTTTTTCTCCTGATGAGTATAAATTCATCTGCTCGTTTGTCATTATAGAAAATCAGGTAGAAAATGGCTCAATATACATTTAGAGATATAGAAGAATTTTTGTTGGATGATGATTTCTTCCAATGGGCAAGATATGGCTTTTCTGATAATGGATTTGATATTGAATCCTATAAGATTCAGCATCCCGGTTGTGAAGAAAAGATAGAATTGGCTATTGCGGTGATTCAAAATATGAAAGTGGTTGAAGATAGCAAACCTATATCTGAGGAATATAAGATGCAAAGTTTTGCCAGAATGATGGATAGGCTTCAACATAAATCTTCGCAATCGGTACAGTTTCACAAAAAAACATTACCTTATCGGAGAGTAATGTCTTATGTGGCAAGTGTGGCAGCCTTACTATTCATCTGTTTAGGAACTTATTATATTCTATCCAAATCCAAATTGCAGAAAGCTACAGATATTGCAGCCAATATTATAGACTCTTTAGGGCATTCAGGGCAAATACAGATTATTTTGGATGGTAAACAGGCCGTTGGTTTGGACAAGAATAATGCTGAAATTAGGGTAGGTGAGAACGGTACAGTTACAGTGGACAAACAATTGGTGGCTGCTTCCAGAGGAGAAAAGATATCGGTGAATCAGATAATGGTACCTTATGGGAAGCGTTCTAAAATAATCCTCCCAGATGGCTCTTTATTGTGGATTAATTCAGGTTCATGCATATCTTATGCTTCGGACTTTCCGGAGAATAGAAGGCTGAATGTACAAGGAGAAGTGTATTTGGACGTTCGCAAAGATGCCAAGCACCCTTTTGTCGTGAAAACGAATCGTTTGGAAGTTACTGTACTGGGAACGTCATTCAATGTAACCGATTATGTAAAAGATACGGAGACAGCAGTGGTGCTTGTTCAGGGAAGTGTAGATGTGACGGTAGACAATAAAGAGAAAAAGCGCTTGTCCCCTAATCAACGTCTTTCAAAAGACAACGATGTGGTAAATGTGCATGAAGTAGATGTATACAGCTATATTTGTTGGAAAGACGATGTTATGAATTTCGATGGACAGAGACTTTCTGATGTGCTGAAATCACTGTCAAGATATTATGATACAAAAATAGAAATATCAGGAAGTTTGGAAGATGAAAAATATTATGGTAGTCTTGATTTGAATAGTACACTTGACGAAGTATTGGAGGCCATTTCATTGACTACGTCATTAAATATAACTAGGCGAGGGGATGTTATATACATCAAGCCTTGAAAAACTCAAATGAAGTATTAACCTTTAAAAAGAAAGAAATGAAAAACATACCACCTTAAATAAAACGGGAAAAAACGGATGATATCTGCGAAATATCATCCGATTCACATTAGAACTGAAGATAACTCACCAAAGTTATAACTAATCTAATTATACAATTATATGGAAAATAACTCTAAGAAAAGAAATAGAGGTAAATATTTAACAAATATTGCTTTTCAATTTTTACTCTCATGCGTTTTTTTAACATCTCATTTAACTAAGATTTCAGCAGAAGATGAGGTTATGCTCCTTCAATCTACGTGCTTTACATTAAACTTGACAAATGTATCATTGGAGACATTATTTAAGACATTGGAAAAGAAGAGTGATTATGTATTCTTTTTTAAAGAAGATGTCTTACGGAAAAATGAAAAAGTAACAGTCAAAGCACAAAACGAGTCGATTGTGTCTATCTTGAATAGAATATTACCCCCTAAACAACTGACATACACAGTGAAAGGAAGACAAGTGATTATTGTCCGCCAACCTCAAAAAGAAGAAAAAAAAATTAACTGCTCCTGTAGTCGTAGAGAAAGATTATGACGTTAAAGGAACAATAGTAGATGTTAACGGCCAACCATTGCCAGGCGTTAATATAACAGTACAAGGGACAACTACTGGAGTTACTACCGATCTGTCCGGTTCGTTTACGTTGCGAATCAGAGATGGGAAACGTGCATTGTTGGTAGCATCTTACATCGGTTTTAGTACGAAGAAAGTGTGGGTTTCTGCAGAAACCGGTTTTTTGAAGATTATGCTTGAAGAAAGTTCGGCATCTTTGAATGAAGTGGTAGTCGTAGGTTATGGTACACAGAAGAAACTTAATTTGACAGGAGCTGTTACAACAGCTTCAGGGGAGATTCTGGAAACCGTCCGATTGGTAATATTGCACAAGGTTTGCAAGGTATGGTACCCAACTTGAATATTACATTCAATAGTGGTCAGCCCAACAAAGCCGCTAATATCAACATTCGTGGTAATACCTCATTGAATGGTGGTAATGCTCTTGTTTTGGTAGATGGTGTAGAAATTTCCGATTTGTCTCTTATTAATCCTCAAGATGTAGAAAGCGTTTCTGTATTGAAAGACGCTTCGGCTGCTGCTGTATATGGTGCACGTGCTGCTTTTGGTGTGATGTTGATCACTACCAAAAAGGGGGCACGCAACCAAAAGACTAAGGTGTCATATAGCAATAACCTTTCATGGAGTTCACCGGCTCGCCTTCCTGAAATGCCTCGTTCGGATATATGGGCGCGTATGTGGAATAAGGCTTACGAATATGACACTCCGGGTGGATATTACTTTAACGAAAAGTTTATGGAGAAACTGGATGCACATATTGCCGATCCTGAACACAATCCTGCAATCTTAGTTGATACCGAAGGTATTCAAAATTCAAATTATAGCCCTAGTAATCCGGGATGGGCCTATGTGGGCAACACTGATTGGTTATCCGAGTTCTATCAAAAATCGGCTTTTATGCAGCAACATAATGTAAGCCTTTCAGGTGGTACCGAGCGTAACAATTACTATGCTTCTATTGGTTTCAAAGATCAGTCGGGTATTTTTCGCTATGGAAATGACTCTTATAAGCGCTTCAATTTAGCGTTCAATTTCGATACGAAACTAACTAGTTGGCTGAACGTGAGTTTTGCTACCCGTATGAGTAACATTAAGAATGATGAACCTTATATGGACAATGGTGGTAGCAGTTCTCAAACTTGGTATTATGAGGTATATCGTATGTATCCTACACTCTCCATCTTTCTACCTAATGGGGATTTTGCAGGTATGTATCTCAACAGTGGTAATTATAACGTTATTGGAAAGATGGCTTTAGCCGGACGTAATAAAAAAGAGACTTGGGACCAATGGTACATCGGGCGTTTCGATTTACATCCATTGAAAGGACTGTCTATTAAGGGCGATTACTCTTGGAATCGTTATTCTAATGTTCAGAAATTTCACCGTAAAGAAATTAAGCAAACTTTTCCTGAGGGCGGTCCTGAATGGATTGTAGAGACTCCAAATTATGTGAAAAACTATAACTCAAACGATATTTACCACGCTATCAATGTATGGGCTGAGTATAAAACTTCGTTCAACGATGTTCATAATATTTCGGTAATGGGGGGATATAACCAAGAGGAGAAGACTTATGCTAACACTTCATATACCATGACTGACTTGTATGATAACGAGTTGCCTATTTCAGACTTAGCCATCAACTATAAAGAGAATGCTGAAGGTGCAGATATCTGGCGTGTACAGGGGGCTTTCTTTCGCTTGAACTATGATTATCGCTCTAAATATCTACTTGAGGTAAATGGTCGTTATGACGGCTCTTCTAAGTATGCTAAAGACAATCGTTGGGCGTTTTTCCCTTCAGCCTCTATTGGTTGGCGTATTTCGGAAGAAAAATTCTTTGAGCCACTTTCTAAAGTGGTAGACAATTTGAAACTTCGTGCTTCTGTAGGTGCTTTGGGTAATCAGATAACTAACGGTTATCATGACTATATGTCTATTCTTTCTGGTAAAGTGTTGACCAACTATATGATGGATGGTAAAATTGTCAATGCGTTGAATATTCCTTCTTTGCCTAGTGTAATGACTTGGGAGAAGGTTGTGACGAAAAACTTGGGTTTGGACTGTTCATTGTTCAATAATCGTTTGATGGGTACATTTGATTTCTATGTACGCGATACCAAAGATATGGTACGTTCGGTTACACTGCCTGCCGTATTGGGTACTTCTGGTGGTAAAGAGAATATTGCTGATATGCGTACCACTGGCTGGGAGTTGGAATTGATGTGGAAAGATCGTATTAAGAATGTATTGGGAAGTCCTATGGACTATTTTTTTACCGTAGGTTTATCCGATTACCAGGCTGAGATAACCAAATACGATAATCCCAACGGTTCGTTGGCTAGTGGTATGTATTATGAAGGACAGAAACTGGGTGAAATCTGGGGATATGTAACTGATGGTTATATTATGGACGATTTTGAAGCAGCCAAAATGAACTATGTACAGAAATACATTTCTTCTAAGTGGTATCCGGGCGATATTCGCTACAAAGACTTGAATGGTGATGGCATGATAGATCAAGGTAATCGTACATTGAACAATCCTGGTGACCAAAAGGTGATAGGCAACTCTACTCCTCGATATCGTTTTAATTTGCAAGGAGGTATTGGTTGGCGTGGTTTCGATATCCGTGCTATTTTCGAAGGGGTGTGTAAACGCGATATGTGGACAAGTAGTGATATCTTTTGGGGATTCTCTAGAGGTATATATAACTCTTGTGTAACCCAATACCATATCGACAATATTTGGACCTATGAAAATCCTACAGCTTACTATCCTCGTTTGAATGCTAATGGCAATAAACGTAGTAAGCAAATTCAAACTAAATACTTACAAAATGCGGCATATATCCGTTTGAAAGATATTACATTGAGCTATAATTTACCCAAGAGTTGGTTGACCAAGATGAAAATGGAGCAGGTACGTATCTATGTAAGTGGTATGAATTTGTGGGAGAAGACCGGTTTGCCCCCATTTATGACTCCTGATATTGTAGATCAAATAACTGATAATAGCTTGTCTAACGAGAACAGTGGTAAAGAATATGCATTTATGAGAAGTTATTCATTCGGCATTAATATAACATTTTAAAAATTGAAAAGGTATTATGAAGAAATATATATTTTCGTGTATTTGTATTTTGTGCTTGTCACTGTCCGGATGTGATTATTTGGATACTGAGCCTGGTGACGCAATTTCTAGTGATCGTTTCTGGGAGACTTCTAATGCTGCTGCATTAGAGCAATATTGCAATCTTTATTATCCTAAACTTATCAAGGGGCATGGTGATCCTTTGTCTTGGAATATTGGAAATATGATTATGCAAGAGTATCAGTCTGATAATCTTTTAGCAGCTGGTGCTAGTAGTATTACATTTGGTCAAAACACTGTAATGACTAGTAGTGCTGACTGGGATTGGTCTACGGTGAGAGGTTGTAATGCTTTTCTAGAGAATTATGAAAAGTCTCCCGCTTCGGATATTGATAAAAAGAAATTTGCCGGAGAAATCTTATTTTTCAAAGCTTTTGATTATTTTAATAAGGTGCGCCTTTTTGGTGAGGTGCCTTGGTATGACTCTACGTTGAATAAAGATAACCCCGAATTATATAAAAGACGTGATTCTCGTGATTTAGTGATGGCCAATATATTGGCTACCATTAATAAGGCTATTGAATTTTTGCCTCGCAAAACTAAAGTTTATCGTGTGAGTCGCGATGCCGCTCTATTACTCAAAGCCCGTATCTGTCTTTATGAAGGTACTTGGCGTCGTTATCGTAATGTAGAGGGCGATGTAAAATTCCTCGAAGAGGCTTACAAAGCTTCTGGAGAGTTGATGGGATATGGTTATGAATTGTATAAGGCATCGGGTACAGACGATAGCTATTTCGATCTTTTCATACAAGATAATTACAATGATAATTCAGAAGTAATTCTCTCGCGTGAGTATGATCCTGCACTCAATATGGGACACAACGTACCTAATAGTATTCCTAATAGCGAACAGGGTATGAGCCGCGATTGTTTTGAGGAATACTTGTGTGCTAACACAGGAAAGCCCATTTCTCTTTGTGGTTGCCACAATCCTAACATGGGATATAATGCAGAGATGAAGAATCGCGACGGACGTCTGTTGCAAACAGTATGTTTGCCCGAACCTGGTAGTAAATATGCTCGTTTTTTATATCGTACTACTGGCGGTCAGTTGAAAGGTGGGGCTCCTAATATCTTTTCTATTCTTCCCAACTCGGACACTCGAACCTTCTACGCTGCATCTTGTACCGGATATTCGGTATGTAAGTTTTATAAGGCATCTGAGCACTATGTGGGTAATCATAAAGGTGGCATTGATGCTCCTGTGATGCGTTATGCTGAGGTCTTGTTGATTCGTGCTGAGGCTGGCGCTGAGTTGGGAAAAGATCCCGAATTGGATAAAACCATCAATCAGCTTCGTGCTCGTGTAGGATTTACTTTTAAGTTGGGAGCTGATCCGATAGCTGATCCGGATTTGATTGCTAAATATCCAAATGTGAAAGGTGATAACGCTAACTTGATTCGTGAAATCCGTCGCGAACGTCGCATTGAGTTGTTTGCCGAAGGTTATCGTTGGGATGACGTTTGTCGTTGGAATGTAGGCGAGGTCGTATTTAACCGTGTGCGTCGTGGTGCTAAGATGGACCCCAACTTGTACTCTGCCGATGAGATAAAGACTATTAAAGATCAAGTAGGATTCGATGCTGATGGCTTTATTACTCCTTACGCTAAGCGAGTTACTTATAGTATGAATTTTACGGCTAAAAATTACCTTTACAACATTCCGTTGGACGAAATATCATTGAACCCGAATCTTCTTCCTCAAAATCCGGGTTGGGAATAAGTAGTTAATTACTGTAAATGAAAAGATAATGGAAAATATGAAATACACTATGTCATACATTGCGAAGAATTTTCGAGTAGCATTGATGCTGTCACTCATGATGTTATTGTGCAGCTGTTCTAGTGAAGATAAATTGGAGTTTCACAAAGGAGCCACGCTTCCCATTATGCAAGGAATAGCCGATAATGTGCCTTACATTCAGTCGGTAGAAAAAGAATTAACTTACGACTTGTATGATGGGGTACGCATTACCGATGTTGCCTTTACCTATTGCGCTAAACCTACACGCATGATTATTGCTGAAGTAGATTTGAACAAGAATGTGACCATAGTTACCTCTACGCCTGATAATAAACCGGAGGTAGGTAAAATTCTGCAACAGGTAGCTGTGCAGGCCGAGAAAGCTGAAGCATCCGGACGCAAAGTGATTTTGGGAACTAATGGCGACTTCTATTCTAAGAAAAATGATCTTTGGATTCCTGGTGGGCTATTCTACAAAGACGGTGTAGCCATCAAGACTGAAATAGGTTGGGAGGCTGATCATGTATTCTATATGCTCAAAGACGGTACGGCACATATTACTTCTGTTCCAGAGTTTAAATTAGTAGAGCGAGATGTGGTGCATGCTATTGGTGGTTGGCAAAGAATGGTGCAAGACGGTGAGGTTGTGAAGAACTTTACCGTAAATGACAACGCCATGCAATTCCATCCACGTACCTTTGTTGGTGTATCTGCTGACAATCTCAAGGTTTATTTATTTGTTGTTGATGGTCGTCAGCCCGAATACTCTAACGGTATGCGTCTTGAAGACATGATGTTACTCTGTCAAGGTGCTGGTTGTTACCAAGCGTTCAATATGGATGGCGGTGGTTCTACCACTATGGTACGTCGGGTGGAAAATGGCAGTTCAGTGTCATTTGAGGTAATGAATCAACCTTCAGACAATCCTGCCAGATCGGTGATAAACGGCTTACAAGTTATTGAAAAAACTAATTAAAAAAACGGAATGGTATGAATACATATAATATGAAATTCCATGCTTGGTTTAGCGGAGTGATGGGGTTGCTCTTGGTAGTTTTCATAGCTTCGTGCGATGACTCCGATTTGATACGTCGCGTTGAACCAACTCTTGAAATTCAAGATGAATTGTTGATGAGTCCTGTCGCTTCTCGCCAAGTAATTGATTTACATTCTTCGTATCCATGGTTTGCCGAAGCTTCCGCTTCATGGATTAAACTGAAACGTTATCGTGGGCAGGCTTTGTTGTCCGACTCTATAGTGGCCGAAATCGAAGAGAACCCGGAGATGGCATTGCGCGAAGGCTGGATTGAGATTCGTTTGATGGATCAAATGTCGAAACGAATTGTTGTGAAACAAAACGGTCGTGGTTCATTGATTACGTTATCTAAGGATGTACTTTACTTTAATATTAATGGTGGTGAAGCTGTATTGGATGTAGTGACCGATCTTGAATGGAATGTAGAAGAGGAACAGATTGGTGGATTTACCTTTAAGAAAGTAGACGATACTCATTTGAAAGTTAAAGTTGCTAAGAACACCACTGGGACCGAAATAAGAAAGAATGTTATTTTATCAGACACTGGTAAAACAACAGAAACTAAATTGACAATTGTTCAGACCAATGTGGAAAAGATGTTGTCTATTTCTTTATCCGAAACAGAGAAAAATATGATTACTGACAAAAAAAGAATGCAATTTAATATTCCGGCCTCTTTGAATATACAATTTGATTGTAAGGTTTCTCATTCTTGGATTCATGTGGGTGAACTTCCTGAGTTTAGCGGTGATATTGTGCAAGATGTAAGCATTCCTATCGAACTGGATGCTAACGACGGATTTGAAGACAGAACAGGATATGTAGTTATAAAGAATCAGGGCGATGCGGTAGAAGTATCGGATACTATCTATGTTACTCAGCGTATCTACAGTCAGATTGTTTATGTGAAAGCCGGATCCAATGGTGATGGATCTAGCTGGGAGAGAGCGTTTGGCACTATCGAAGAAGGTCTGTCAGCCTGTGCTCACTATGGTGATATGCAAATGTGGGTAGCTGCAGGTGATTATTATTTGAAAAATTGGACCGAGTTTAAGAAGGTGAATTTCTACGGTGGTTTTGAAGGAAAAGAAACTACAGTGGCTGAACGTACCATGAAGCGTAAATCTATTCTTCATGCTGCACCGTCTAATGTCTGGCCTTCTGTTTACATGTATAAATTGACAGAAGGTACAACACGTGTTGTTGATGGTTTTGAATTTGTAGACTCTAAGGGAAAACAAGGTGAAGGCGCTTTGGTAGCTTATGAGTATTGGATGATTAGAAACTGTGTGGTGAGAAATAATAATTGCGTCCGTGATGCTGGTGGCGCATATTTCTTGTGTACATTGATTAACTGTGTGATACGTGATAACGAAACATTAAGTACATCTTCTACAATGAATGTTCAACAAAGCACTTGTCTATATAATGTGACTGTGGTCAACAATAGAAGTGCTGGTAGTAGTGCCGGTGTTCGTTTAGGTTCTGGTACCTGCCAGATGGTGAATTGCGTGGTATGGGGTAATGTTCATACTAAAGGTGATTTACACAGTGGCTATTTGGATCAGAACAAGGCTGCTATTTTTAAGAATTGTGCTATTCAAGGCGGATGGATTTATAATGGTGGAAATACTCCTCAAGTTTCTAATTGTATTAATCTGAATACGGATAATGCCGCTACCGATGGTCCTCAATTTGCTGATGTAGCAGGTAAGAACTATCAGCCCACAGAGAACTCTCCGTTGGTTGATGCTGGTTTGAACTCTGTGGTAAAAGATTGGAACTTGCTACTTGATATTCAAGGAGGTGCTCGTATATCAAACGCTGGAATTGATATCGGTGCATTTGAGTGGCAAGCCAATAAATAAAATATAGTGTAATATAGAAAGCAATTCTCTATAATTCATAATAAAGAATTGCTTTCTTTATTTGTTTACCTAATTAAAAATAATATGAAAAGTAAATTCTTAATAATGAAGTTTATATTGGGAGCACTGATATTATTTTTTAGTTGTGCTTGTTCTAATAGTAATTCTGAAGAGGCTATGCCACAAACCGCCATAGGACAGCAATTGGTTGAATCTGGTATGGCCAATGATGTGACTTTAGATAACGAGAGTGTAGTGCGTGATGGGGTAAAACTGAATGAATTGGCTTTTAAAACGTTTGGAGAGTCTCAGCATATTTTCGTGGCTACAATCGACTTAAACAAACTTACTTTTACTCCGGCTACAAAAGACGATAAGAATGTACCGGCAACAGGGCCTGAATCTAGTGCGCCTCTCCCGATTCATGCTTTTGCGGCCGAAGCAAACGGCAAAACTGTTTGGCTGGGTGTGAATGGTGATTATTATGCTGACAATCCACGTCGTGTTATGGGGGTTTTCTATAAGGACGGAGTGTGTATTAATTCGCAGTATTTTGAAGGGCACGATGAGGTGTTGTATCAACTGAAAAATGGTGAGACCTATGTGGGACAAGCTGATGAGGCGTTGGCTCACGAAGCCAATCTGTTGCATGCGTTGGGAGGATATGGACTATTAGTTAAAGATGGGGTGGTTCAAAATTCTTACGAAGAAATGGGTGATTTGCAGAATACCCATCCGCGTACTAGTGTAGGGCTTTCTCAAGATAGAAAGACCATGTATATATTTGTGGTGGACGGTCGTCGAAAAGACTCTTTCTTTGCATTGGGACTTACTTTGCCCCATCTGGCTTCTATGATGAAGGCTGTGGGATGCTATAATGCTATCAACCTTGACGGAGGAGGATCAACTACGCTTATAATCCGAAAGGTGAATGATGGTGGGAAGCCGACTTTTCCTATTTTGAATACACCGGCCGATGATCGGGTACCCCGTAAGGTTACCAACAGTATGTTGATTATAGAAAAGAAGTAATTGTATAAAGCCGACTTAAATAGATTTAAAAAAAAATAGAATAATGGAAAAGATTTTATATGCCGCTATGTGTGCGATATTGTTCCTTTGTTGTAGTTCCAGCGATGAATCCGAAGCAAATTCCCAATCCCCTTTTACGCTTCCTGACAAAGCAATTGTACTGGCCGAGCAAGCCTCTAAGTCAGTTGTGATACTCGATGCTTCCACTTATCGTACTGTATGGAGTTGGAATCCGGAGAAGGCCGGTGTACCCTCCAATTGTCAAACATGGTTTCACAATCCTAGTGAGGTTAAGCCAGTGTTCAACAATCAGTATATCTTGATGACTGCATCAGGTGGTGCTGTAGCTCTTATACGTATTGCCGACAGTAAATTGATGTATTATGCGTATGTGGGTGAAAATCCACACTCCGCAGAGATTTTGCCCGATGGAAATCTCGTGGCTGTATCGTCTACCGATGGTAAGTTACGTACATTTATGACTGATACTATTAAAGGAACGGGCAAGTGGTTTGCCTCTTACGAGCTTCCTAGTGCCCACAACGTGGTATGGGATCTCCAAAGAGAGTTGCTTTACACCACCGAAGGGATTAAATTGTGTACTTATAAGTACAATTTCAACCGCAAGAAGCCTAGATTGCAAGATCGAAGCGTAATCTTCGAATTACCCAACACCGAATCGTGCGGGCATGACCTTTTTCCCGTGTATAACAAGATCGATGTGCTATGGATCACTACTAATGAGAATGTGTGGCAATATGATATAAAGAATAACAAAGCTGAATTGATTTACCCG
>ENA-ORTB01000941-ORTB01000941.1-human-gut-metagenome-genome-assembly--contig:-NODE-941-length-35633-cov-4.807606_pt1 | contig 35633 bp, 30 predicted proteins | sample MGYA00241905_ERZ509174 | MGnify/ENA primary metagenome ERZ509174 (study PRJEB26280, sample SAMEA2338851) | human gut metagenome | biome: human gut; feature: human-associated habitat; material: faeces... | reverse complement strand
AAGGTCGTGTTTTGAAGGACGGCGAAAGCCAAAGAGTAAACGGCACTTATGACTATCGTTATACCGATATCCACAAGAAACGGCGTTGTATTTACGCCAAATCCCTGACAGAGTTGCGGAAGAAAGAGGACGAGCTGCGGCGCGACATGGCGGACGGCATCGACTATGCTGCGGGAGAAATGACCGTGGCGGAGCTGGTTGATCGCTACATGAATCTAAAACGGGGCTTGAAGCAAAATTCGCTGCGGTCTTATGGCTCTGCGGTCAAACGGATTCACGCCGACCCATTCGGACAGAAGCCGATCAAAACCGTAAAGCTCTCCGACGCAAAGGGCTGGTTCGTGTTCCTGCACGACAGCGGCATCAAGCAAAACACCATCGGTGTGCTGCAAAGCGTTGTCAGACCGGCATTTGAAATGGCGGTGGATGATGACATCATCCGCAAGAACCCGTTCAAGTTCAAGCTGTCTGATGTGGTGCCGAAGGATGCCTATGTACGCGATGCGCTGACCAAGGAGCAGCAGGAGAAGTATCTGCAATTCGTGCAGGACTGCGGCGGGAATTACTATGATGACATTGTGATTCTGCTGGGAACCGGCTTGCGTGTGAGCGAGCTGTACGGTCTGACACGGGCAGATATTGACTTCGACCGACGCTGTATTCACGTTCGGCGGCAGCTATGCCGGACGGCGGAGAAGCCCTATTTCGTCACGCCGCCCAAAACCAAAAGCGGCATCCGAAACGTCCCCATGACGGACGCGGTTTACATGGCACTGATGCGGGTGGTGAAAGCCAGAACCGCCCCGAAGGTGGAATTGCTGGTGGACGGTTACAGCGGTTTTCTCTTTCTGGACAAGTCCGGGATGCCGAAGGTCGCGATGCACTTGGAGAACTATATGCGGGGTCTGCAAGCGCGATTTGAAAAGGCATACGGCAAGCCTGTCCCTCGGATCACGCCTCATGTGCTGCGCCATACCTTCTGCACCAACGTCCAACAGGCGGGACTTGACGTGAAAAGCCTGCAATATCTGATGGGACATTCCAACGCCAGCGTGACGCTGGACGTCTACACGCACAGCAGCTTTGATTCCGTCGAGAGAGCCTTTGAACAGATCGCCAGCAGCCTGTAATTTTCATTGTACGAAGTTGGCTGGCTTACGCCACAACTTACGCCAATTCCCTGTCAAGTGGCGTAGATTTGCGTAGAAATGTGTGAATTTCATCAAAATCAAGGAAGCGGCAAAAATTAGTTCAAAGCCTTGATAACTCTATGAAAATCTGCGTTTTCCGTTATATTCGTTTTGCTTCAAAAAGTTGCGGTTTTGAAGGGCGGCATGTACTAAGAGACACCGCAAAGCCTTGAAAATAAAGGGCTTTTCCGTGGCAATCTGATGAATTTACCACAAATTTACAACAATTGCCAACGAAAAAGCGCCGAGATATGTATGAAGCTACCGTCTGCATTTTGCAGGCGGTAGCTTTTTTTGCAATTTCTCTATACAAAAGATTAGCCGATTTTTTGCTTGCGGGGGAAGCATCCGGTTTTGGCAGAGATATTCCCCTCAGTCCGTCAGCTTGGCGCAGTCGGCGGGGCGGCCGGAGAGCATTTCCAGACCGTGACTGATGGCGGGCAGCACCGCCTCCAGATTCTCCTGAGCCGCCTTGGGGGAGCCGGGGAGGTTCAGAATCAAGGTCCCCTTCCGGATGCCCGCCTGCGCCCGGGACAGCATGGCACGGCTGGTGATCTGCATGGAGGCATAGCGCATGGCCTCCGGGATGCCGGGAGTCAGCCGGTCGCACACGGCAAGGGTGGCCTCCGGGGTCACGTCCCGGGGAGCGAAGCCGGTGCCGCCGGTGGTCACAAGCAGTTGAATGTCACCATCGTCGGCCATCTGCCGCAGCGCCGCTTCGATCTGCGCCTGTTCGTCCGGCACCACATCGGTCCGGACCACCTCATAGCCCGCGTTTTTCAGCAGCTCCGCCACCAGCGGGCCGCCCTCGTCAGGGCGCTCGCCTCGGGAAACACGGTCGCTGACCGTCAATACAGCAGCATGATACATACGCTCATCTCCTCATTTCAACAGTAGAATATCCCTTGGCTGGATGGCGATCCAAAGCCCCTCCGGGCGGTTCAGCCGCCGCCAATCATCCCGTTCCAGTTCCATCCGCAGGAGGGGGGCACCGGACGCGGCCCCCTCCGGCCGCAGCAGGACGATGGTGGTGAATACATCCTGAATGACCCGCTCCACCGTGCAGTAGAAGGCGTCCGGGGTGCCCTCCGGCACCGTCATCACGTGTCTTGCCCGGATGCCTGCCTGACAGATGTCCGCCGGGACCGGTTTACCGCAGTTCAGCGTCAGACCCCACGCGGGCAGCGTCACGGCGCTGCCTGCCGGTACGGCCTCCACGATGTTTTTACACCCGGAGAGTCGGGCGGCAGCCTCCGTTTCTGGCTCGTGAAACAGCTGCCGCAGAGTGAAGGTTCCTTGCGAGGACCCCTGATCCAGTACGCACACCCGCTTGCAGTTGCGGAACACCTCACCCCGGTCATGGGACACCCATAAAATCGGTCCGGAGAAATTCTCCAGAAAATCGGACAGCTTCAGCTCCAAGTCCCATTTCAGATAGCTGTCCAGCGCGGAAAACGGCTCGTCCAGCAAAATGACCTCCGGCTGGGAGCAGAGAATCCTTGCCAGCGCCACCCGCTGCTGCTGTCCGCCGGAAAGCTGGGCGGGATACCGCTTTTCCAGACCCTCCAGCCGAAAGCGGTGGAGGGTCGCCGACAGCGCGGCAGCTTTTTCCGCCTTGGAGCCGGAGCGGATGCCGCAGAGGATGTTTTTCTCCACCGTCATGGTGGGGAACAGGGCGTAATTCTGGAATAAGTATCCCACCCGGCGCTGCTGGGGCGGCAGGTCGATCCTGGCCTCACTGTCAAACAGCACCCGGCCGTTCAGCACGATCCGCCCCCGATCCGGGGTCATGATCCCCGCGATGCATTTGAGGGTCATGCTCTTGCCGCAGCCGGAGGCCCCCAGCAGGGCCAGCGTTTCCATCTCCGCCTGAAAACGGACGTCCAGATGGAAATTCCCCAGCTGCTTTTCAATTTCCACAAACAGGCTCAAGCCGTCCCCCTCCTTTTCCCGCCGGATACCAGAAAGTCCCGGCGTTCCAGCATATTCACCGTCAGCAGCACCACGGCGGAGATGCTTAGGTTGACCATTACCCATTTCATAGCCAACGCGTCATTGCTGGTCTGCCAAAGCTGATAGACGGTGGTGGAAATGGTGGCGGTCTTGCCGGGGGTGTACCCGGCGATCATGCTGGTAGCGCCGTATTCGCCCAAGGCCCGGGCGAAAGCCAGCACCGTTCCCGCTAAGATGCCCTGCCGGCAGCAGGGCATCCGGATGTGCCAGAAAATATAGGCGTTGGAAAGGCCCAGTGTCTGTCCGGAGTAGGCCAGCGTCTCGTCAAAGGATTCGAAAGCTCCGCGGGCGGTGCGGTACATCAACGGGAAGATCACCACGGCGGTGGCAAAGATGGCAGACCACCAGGTCATCACCACCTTCACGCCGAAATGACGCAGCAGCCACGCGCCGAGGATCCGCTTTGGCCCCAGCAGCCGCAGCAGCAGATAGCCGATGACGGTGGGGGGCAGCACCAGCGGCAGCGTCAGCACCACGTCCAGAACGCCCTTCACCAGCCGGGGCAGGCGGGCGATATAGTACGCCGCGAAAACCCCGGCGAAAAAGACGATCACCGTGGAAATAGCCGCAACACGCAGCGAGTTCCATAGGGGAAACAGGTCCATAAGTTACCTCCTGAGGGGGAAGGGATGGAGGACCGACGGCCCGCCGCCGTATCAGCGGCGGGCAAGCGATTTATCGTCGGCCTTTTCAGAAAAAATTCTCGGTCAAGCGGCGGAGAAGCCCACGGACTCAAACACGGTCATGGCCGCGTCGGTCTGGAGATAGGCCAGGAAGTCCTGGGCGGCGTCCTCCTTGTCCCCCTTGAGCACGGCGGCGGGGTAGATGACCTGACCGCACATCTCGGCAGTGGCGCTGTCCACCACCGTCAGACCGGCGGAGTGGGCGTCGGTGGCGTAGATGATGCCGCAGTCCACGGCGCCCTCACTGACCTGAGAGGCAACCTCCTTCACGTTGTTGCCGTAGGTCAGCTTATTTGCGACGGCGGTCTCGTCGATGCCGTAGTAGTTGAAGATCTTTAGGGTGTACTGGCCCACGGGCACATCGCTGTTGCCGATGGCCAGCATCACATCGCCGTTCTTCAGCAGCTCGGCAAGCTGATCAAAGCTCTCAATGCCCTTGGGATTGCCGGCGGGAACGGTGAGCGTCACCTTATTTTCTAGTAGGTCCACACGGCTGTCGGTGACGATGAGATCCAGCCCGTCGGGGTTCTTCTCGGCATCACCGATCAGGCTGCCGTCCATGGCGTTCATCTGCTGGGGTGCGGCGGAAATGAACAGGTCGCAGTCCGCGCCCTCGGTGATCTGGGTGAGCAGCTTGCCGGAGGAATCGAAGTTATATGTAACGGTCACGTTGGGGTTGTTCTGCTCGTACATTTCTTTGAGCTGGTTCATGGTCTCCGTCATAGAGGCGGCTGCGAACACGATCAGCTCCACCGGCTCACCGGCAGGGGCTTCCGCAGGGGCGTTGTCCTGGGTCTGGGAATCGTCGGCGGCATCGACGGTGCTGTCGGTCTTGGAGCCGCAGGCGGTGAGGGACAAGGTTAGGCACAGGGCCAGCAGCAGGGACAAATACTTTTTCATGTTGGTTCTTCCTTTCTGATTCGATGAAAAATCTATCTCGGCTTTACAGAGTAAAGCGTGATACTCAATCAAGATGAACGGTTCGGAAAAGCAGGAGCGCGCTTGGGCGCTCTCGCTTTTATTTTCCGAAGGGGCAGTTGGGCCAGTGACAGGGCTTGCAGCCAAGGCACAGCCCACCCTCGCCCATCACGGCGAAGTCTCTGCGGGTCAGTTCCACGCCTGCGGCGATCCGGGGGAGCGCCAGGTCGAAAATGGTGGCCCCGGCATACATCACACAGCCGGGCAGGCCGCAGATGGGGGTGCCGTCCTCAAAATACCCCAGCAGGAACATGGCGCCCGGCAGCACGGGCGCGCCGTAGGTGACGATGCGGGCGCCGCTTGCCTGGATGCCGCCGGGGGTGTTGTCGTCCGGGTCCACGCTCATGCCGCCAGTGCACAGGATCAGGTCCGCGCCGGTTTTCCGGGCTTCGCCGATGGCGTTGGCCACGTTTTCTACGCCGTCGCCGGAATAGGCGGTGGAGATGGTCTCGATACCGTAGGCCGCCAGTTTCTCCTTTACCACAGGGGTGAAGGTGTCCTGAATGAGCCCCTTCTTCACCTCGCTGCCGGTGGCCACGATAGCGGCGGTTTTCTTCACATAGGGCAGCAGCTCCAGCAGAGGGCCGGTGCCTGCTGCCTGCTCAGCGGCTTGCAGTGTTTCCTCCTTGATGATGAGGGGGATGACCCGCATCCCCGCCAGCTTGTCGCCCTTTTTCACGGCGGTATTGCCCTTCCGGGTGGCGATCATCACGTCCTCCCGGGAGTTGACGGCGATGAGCCGCTGGCTGTCCACCCGGAACAGGCCGTCGCAGGCGGCTCGCAGCTCGATCTTGCCCTCTTTCGTCTCACTGCGGACCATGTTCTCCTGACCGCACAGGGCCAGCAGCCGCTCCGCCGCATCGTTTTCGTGGACCATGCCCGGAGTCATTTCCCAGACGTACAGGTTCTCCTTGCCCATGCTCAGGAGAACGGGAATATCGTCCTCTGTGACGATGTGGCCCTTGCGGAACCGGGCGTCCTTATATTGATCCTTGATGATCTGAGTCATATCGTGGCACAGCACGTGGCCCACGGCCTCCTCTGTTCGGATCAGCTTCACTTCAGCACCTCAATTTCGTCTCCGGGCCTGACAACGCCCTCTTTTACCACCACGGCGAAGATGCCCTCCGTGGGCATGACGCACTTGCCGACCGCCTTTTTGATGGCGCAGTCATTGTGGCACTCCTTGCCGATCTGCGTCACCTCCACCTCCGTCTCACCGATCCGCAGGTGGGTCCCCACGGGTAGGCCCTTGAGGTCGATGCCCTCCGTATTGATGTTCTCCGCGAATACGCCGGGGTCCAGAGCGATGGGGGAGCGGGGGCGCATGGTGTCGATGCTTTCTTCCGCCAACAGAGAGATCTGGCGGTGCCAGTCTCCGGCGTGGGCGTCCCCCACGATGCCGTGGCGCAGTTTCAATTCAATTTCCGGAACGGGCTTTTTCAGTGTTCCCTTTTTCTCGCTGATATTGACGGATACGACCCTTGCTTGTGCATTCATAAATTCTTTCCTCACAGTGTATCCAGCAAGAAATGCTGGCCGCAATTCTGCTCAAGTGCGCGTTCATAAACGGTAGCGGCACAATTGACATCATGAGCCCCCATACCCATGTGGGTGGACACGATGATCTCATCTTCACGTTCACGGCCAGGGATCTTACCGGTCAAAAGCTCTGTCATATCGCCAAACACATCCTCATCCTGTAAAAAATGCTCAGGATTCAGCCGTGGACTCTTGAGAATATGGGCATCAGGTTTTCTGTAACCCAAGTACCACTTATCCGCCTGCTTTCCGATGCGAGGGTCCAAATCACGGAAACCCTCGATTCCAATGATTGTTGTGCCTGGGCAGATCATGTCCGCTGTTACCAGTGTTGTCTGTGCGCCAGATGCCATCAGAATAAGTGTACTGCCTGTAACGGCTTCAGCGGGAGAATTACAGATCGTAACTTCAACACGGTCCACCAACTCCTTCTGCACCTGCTCCATAGGGCCACGGCTGCGGTTGAACAGGCGGAGTTGCTTCAAAGTGGGAAACTGTGTCAAAAAGCCGCGCATCCCCGCCTTTGCCTGTGCGCCGCACCCAATCACCGTCAAAACTTCCGGATCAGGATTTGCCAGATATTTTGCCTGTACAACGCCGTGCCCGCCGGCCGTCCGCATGGTGGTGATTGCGGTGGCTCCCACCAGTGCCACCGGAGAGCCGGTGTGGATGTCGCTGAGGACCACCAGGTTTCCATGACTGAAAGGATACCCCGGCAGCGGCGCGCCGTAAGTGTCGATCCATTTCACACCTGCATAATGACGGTGGTGTAGAATGGCAGGCATAGAGTGAAAATTGTTATTCTGCTCATCGTCAACATACATCAGGGCCATTTGTCCAACGGTAATATCGCCTGTGCCTATATGCAGGAAAGTATCCTCCGCTGCAGTAATCGCATCCGCCGGGGTAAGCAGAGAGCGTACATTTTCTTCATTCAAAAGCAGCAATTCTTCCCGAATATTCATAAAAGTTCTCCATATTCTTTATTCTTTCATTTCAGTGCGAGGATGTTCTGTGGCAATATAGTCTCCGCTCTTGCCGCCGGATTTTTCCAGCAGGCGGATGTTGGTGATCTCCATATCCTTCTGCACCGCCTTGCACATATCGTAAACGGTGAGGGCCGCCACGGAAACGGCGGTCAGTGCCTCCATCTCCACGCCGGTGACGCCGGTGCAGGTGACCGCCGCCTGTATCTCCACCATGCAGGGTTCATCAGACAGGCGGAACGTGATGTCGATGCCCGTCAAGGGCAGGGGGTGGCACATGGGGATCAGCTCCCAGTTGTGCTTGGCGGCCTGAATACCCGCCACCTGCGCCACCGCCAGCACATCGCCCTTTTTCATGGTGCCGTTTTTGATGTGGGCCATGGTCTCCGGGGAAACGTGGATCTCTCCGGCGGCTACGGCCCGCCGGTGGGTCACGGCTTTCTCCGTCACGTCCACCATCCGGGCGCGGCCCTGCTTGTTGAAATGGGTCAGTTCTCCCATGGTTCAGCCTCCGATCTCATTCATGGTCCGGGGCGTATCGCTGGCATGCTCTGTCAGGTGGTGCCCCTTGGGCTTTTGCAGGATGCCCCGTAGGATGGCGTCCTCCAATTCCCTGCCGTGAAGTCCCCGGAGGGAGATTTCCTCCCGGCTGTGGAGACAGCCCTTCAGCTTGCCGTCCGCCGTTACCCGGATGCGGCGGCACGCTCCACAGAACTCGTGGCTCATGGGGGTGATCAGCCCCACAGTCCCCATGGCTCCTGGCAGACGGTACCGCCGGGCCACGCCATTGGGTTCGATTTCTTCCAGCGCCGGGAATCGGTTCAGAATCTCAGTTACCGGCAGAAAGCGTTCCTTTGGCCATGCCGCACAGGGCCCCATAGGCATCAGTTCGATGAACCGCACCTCCCAGGGGTGCTCTTTCGTCAGGCTCAGAAAATCCTCGATCTCGTCATCGTTCACGCCGCCCATCAGCACGGTGTCCAGCTTCAAATTCTGAAATCCGGCATCCTCCGCTGCCCGGATGCCCGCAAAGGCGTCATCCAGATCTCCCCGGCGGGTGATTTCCCGGAATCGCTCCGTCCGCAGGGTATCCAGACTGATGTTCAGCCGGTCCACTCCGGCTTCCTGCAGGGGCTTTGCCAATTCCGGCAGCAGGCTGCCGTTGGTGGTGAGGCAAAGCTCCTTCAGTTCCGGGATGGCCCGCAGCGTTCGGCAGATGTCCAGAATCCCTCGCCGCACCAGCGGTTCTCCGCCGGTCAAACGGATCTTCTGGACTCCCAGCTTCACCGCCGCCCGGGCGATCTCGCCGTATTCCTCTACGGAGAGGACGGCCCCATGGGGACCCTTTTCCACGCCGTCCGCCGGCATACAGTATTGGCATCGGTAATTGCAAAGATCCGTTACCGACAGCCGCAGATAATCAATTGTCCGGCCATATTGATCGATCATCGCATTACTTCCTATCGTCCCAAGCTGCGGCCCGGAATTTCTCCGGGCGTGTTCGCCGGGGGCACACGGCCCGCAGCAGCGTCCGGCCGCCAAGTTTTCTAAGGTTGACCTTTATTATAGCAGATATTTCCTCAAAATACAAACCCCTTTTCCGCGGAACGAGGAAGGCGGGGCGGCATGAAAAGCGGGTCCGGCTTGGAGGACTGTTTCACGAGAAGGAAATGCCCGCTGTGGTGTGAAAAATTCCGGCTGTTCGCAGCGATAAATTTTAACCGGATTGTAGCATCTTGTTCACAATTTGTTCATGATTGCAAAGTGACTTTCCGCTATGGTAGGTTTATAGAAGTATACATAGGTGCTAAACTGAATTTAGGAGGTTTTTTATGAGACGGTTTTTCAGAAAACGGCTTCCGGCCTTTCTGCTGACGCTGGTCATGGTCATGACGCTGGTCCCGGCTGTGTCCGCAAAATCTTCAGCGGATCTGACTTATGAAGTGGATAAGGGGGACTCTGTATCATTCAAAGAGCGGGAGTTCCGCGACCTTTACAGAAGTGAATATAGTGGTGATCCCAGCTATGTGGTATTCACCGATTACAGCGATCTGGATGACTATGGGTACTTGACCGCTGTGAATTACTATGATAAGACTGTGAGCCTCAGTGAAAGCGATCTGCGTAACACATGGTTTTATTATGACAGCCACGATGTGCCCAAGAATATGGACTACGCGTTGGATGGCTTGACATTTGAAGCCAACCGCCGGGCCGACAGCGGCACGCTGCGGCTGAAATTTGAGATCTATGACGCCGACGGCAAGAATTATGTGTACGGCACCATGGATATTAAAGTCGGCGGCGGTTCCGGTTCCTCCAAGGGGGACATCACCTATACGGTGAAGCCCGGCGAGGAAACCAGCTTTGAAGTCAGCGATTTTGAAGAATATTATGACAGCAAGTGCGACGGCACCTTCAAGTACGTGACCTTTAGCACCTCTACCAGCAATTATAACGATTTCAGCGGCTATGTTGCTTATCGCGATGAAGCGCTGAGCCGTTCCGACCTGGTAGGCAGCAAGTTCTATGACGATGACTCTGATTATGGCGACTATCCCATCAAGCGTCTGACATTGGAGGCGGGTAAGTCTGCGTCCGAGGACAGCGTGGAGATCGGATTCACTGTCTATGGTGAGAAGAGCAGCGGCAAGAGCTACAGCGCTGACGGCACCCTGGTGTTGGAGGTTTCCAAGACCGGAGCCTCCAGCAAGGGTGACATCACCTACACGGTGAAAGCCGGTGAGGAAGTTGCCTTTGACGATGACGATTTTGAGAAGATCTATGAGAACAGCAGCTGCACCGGCAGCTTCAAGTATGTGGAATTCAGCCGGCCCGACAGCGCGTTCAACAATGCCGGTACCCTCTATTCCCGGTACGGTAAGCGGAATGAGACTGCCTTTACCCGCTCCAGCCTCAGCAGCAATAAGTTCTACTACGGTGACAGCGACTATGGTGACTACGATCTGGACGAGCTGAGCTTTGTGGCGGACAAGTCCTTCTCCGGCAGCGTGGAGCTGAGCTTCACTGTTTATGGCGGCACCGGTACCCGGACCAACCAGAACGCTGCCGGTACACTGGTCATCACTACCGGTACATCTGCCGGAGTCTCCCGCTATGTAGGAAACATCCGCTACAATACCACGCCGAGTACCGCTTTGCAGATCAATGCCAATGACATTGCCCGTCTCTTCCGTAAGTACACCTCTGGCGAAGCCTTGCAGTATTTGACGCTGACCAGTGTACCCGCTACCGGCAGCCTATATTACAACTATTACAATACCAGCAAGTATGGCTCCGCACAGATGCCGCTCACCGCTTCCACAGCGGGGAATGTGGTCTTCTCCTACAGTCCCGCCTCTGCATCGGAATATGATCTCTCCGAGCTGACTTACATCCCCAGCGGAAGCAATTACTGCACGTCTCTTGGCTTCACCGGATACAGCAGCAACGGCACAACTGTTTCCGCGACCATCCTGATCAGCGTGACGGCTTCTCCGGTGTCTGAGGTTTACAGCGTGACCACCAAGGGTATCTCCGTGAACTTCCCGGCAAACTCTGTGTATTCCGCGGTGGCATCCGCCACTGGCTTTGGCCTTAGCAGCATCCAGCTGCTGGAGCTGCCTGCCTCCACTGCCGGTGTTCTGTACGTTGGCTCCTATGCGGCGGATACCACCAGCGCTTACAGCTACGGCAGCGACACTGATTCCATGAGCCAGCTGCGCTTCATTCCCAACAGTGGGTTCACCGGTTCTGTCTCCATTCCCTATGTGGCATTGAGCAGCAGCGGCACCGCTTTGGGGGCCGGTGTGGTCTCCATCGGCGTGGTGGACAGCGTGAAGAAGTTTACGGATATCTCTACCTCCACCTGGTGCTATAAGTATGTTACGGAACTTGCCAGCGCCAATGTTATCTCCGGCTACAGCAACGGAACGTTTCAGGAGAAGAATACCATTACTTACGGCGCGGCCCTGAAGCTCATCATGCTGGCGGCGGGCTACGGCGAGCAGGCCCCCACGGTGAAGCGCAGCACCTTCAGCGGCTATCTGGCGAAGGCCAAGGCTGCCGGACTGGTGTCCGGCAATCCCAAGCTGAACGGGCCTATCACCCGTTTGCAGATCGCGCAGATCGCCGCCAAGGCGTTGAAGCTTTCTACCGCCGGCCTGCCCAGCAAGAAGCCCTTTACCGACACCAATGACGTCTATGTGCAGGCGCTGAATGCCGCCGGTATCATTGAGGGGTACTTCTCCAACGGCACCAGCACCTATAAGCCCAACAACACCCTGACCCGCGGTCAGGTCTCTGCCATCGTGTGGAGAATGAAAAATTCCGTACAGTAAAAACAGAATACTTGTGGAACCACGCGGTCAGCCGAGAGACTGACCGCGTGGTTTTTTAGGTCGATAGAACGAATGACTGCTAGTGGCGGGGGAGCCGTGATTCTGAATTTCCTGTGCTTCCTTTGCCGCCTTGAAGCGGGGATCTGTGAGGCCCGCTTGAATTTCCGCATGGTATTGATATAATAAGCATATACAGATGTGCTTGCTTATGGCATTGAGGTCTCCTTTGAAAGCCTGCTCCAATGTATCCATGTGCAGCGTTCGGCTTCGGCCATGGCCGGAACCAGTGGAGGTCTTGTATTTTGCGTGTGTTGGCATGGCCGCGGGATCAAAGATCGAGAGGTGAATGGGATGAAACACAGAATCTTGACGGTATGTTTGCTGCTGGCACTGCTGCTGACTGCCTGCGGCGGGCAGAACAGGGAGCCGGAGAATCCGCCGGATGCGAAGCCGTCGGCACCGGGGGAGGAGGCAGCAGAACCTCCCGATGAAACACCGGAACCTGAACCTGCAAAGCCGGAGGAAAAAGAACCGCTGAGTACACCGTGGCACCCGGCACGGCGGGCAACTCTCTGCGGGCCACCTATGCCGCCGGAGAGCTGCTGGACTGGATCGATGTGAACTCGGTGGAGCAGGAGGACGTATTCAGGTGGATAGATGAAAACGTGCCCATGGAAAACTCTGCGGAGCTGGCCCGGGCATGGGCGGCGGTGCTGACGGAGGCGGAGGCCCTCATGCGGGGCGATGAGACGGCCTATGACGCACTGGATGACGCGGGCTATACCATGAAACAGCCGTACCGCAGTACGGGCCGGGTGAAGTGGGCGGCGTGGAAGCTGCTCCCCCTGTTTACGCAGATTTTAGACCGTACGGAACGCGCGGAGTACCGCTACGAAGCGCCGGGGGATTACAGCGCTGTGACGGAAGAAGCCCTTGCGGGTATCTGGGTGGACGATGCGGGTACCACCGTTCTGCTGTTTTCCGAGGACGGCTGCCGCATCGTGTATCCGGAACTGGAGTTGCTTGGCGAAACCGCCTATGCCTTCCGCGTCCGGGACCGCAGCAGCGTGGGATACTGTCCGGCGTTGGACATTGACTATCTGCAAAATGACTTTTCCGCTCCGCTTGTTTACTACGTGTCCGGCATCGATGACACTCACTTCTGGAGCAACACCCAGAATGAGTGCTTCCGCAGACTGGCGTAAAAGGGGCGCGGAAAATCGGCCCTATCAAATGTGCCCTTGCGGGCGTGGACGCTTTTTCTGCGTGATTTTTCACACATATAAGTTGACGCAGCCGTCTCTGGGATGCTCTCCCGGAGACGGCTGCGTTGTTATCAGTCTGAAATGGATTTATCTTCTTCTGCGGCCGCCCTGCTTGCCGGAGATGTTCCGGTTCAGGTCCGCCATTTTCCGCTCCGAGGAGGAGAGAAACTGCTTGAGCTTGTCCTCAAAGGCCAAATCGCCGGAGGGGGTGGTGTCCGCTGCCTGAACGGCGGGCCGCCGGGGAGCCGCCGCGGGACGGGGGACTGCTGCCGGACGGGGCTGGAAGTTCCGCTGGGCGGGGCGCTCCGGTGCAGGCAGCGCCTTTTTGATGGAAAGATCCAGCTTTCCGTCCTTGATGGCAAGGAGCTTTACCTTAACGTCCTGCCCCTCCTGCAAAAAGTCATGTACATCGTTGACATAGCTGTTGGCGATCTCCGAAATATGTACCAGGCCGGACTTGCCGCCCTCCAAGGCCACGAAAGCGCCGAATTTTGTAATACTGGTGACCTTGCCCTCTAAGACTGTTCCGACCTCGTACTCCATAAGTGCTGTGTTACTCCTATTCTTATTCTTGTTAAAATAATAGTAACCGGCTGTGCCGGTAATGCTCAGTTGGATCGATCTAAAAACAGATAGCTGTTGCTGTCGATCATGCCCAGTTCTTCCCGGGCCAGTTCTTTCATTTTCTCCTCGGTGGGACCTTCTGCGATGTCGCTCCGCAGTGTCTCGTTTTCCTGCTGGACATTCTCCACCTGCCGGGCATACTGATCCCGTTCCGCCTGCGCGGCCCGGACCTGCCCCTGAAGGGCATAAAGCCGCCAGCCCACTGTGGCCAGAAGCAGCAGGATCACCACATGGACCAGCAGATTACCTGATTTTTTCTTTTTTGCGGGTTTGACGGGCTTTGCCATGGGACATCCCTCCTTTGCGAAGGGGCTTCCATACTCCTTCAATATGTATTGTAGCGTATTTCCTGAGAAAATAAAAGAGGGTTTTTGCCTGAAATGCAAATTTTTTACAAACTGCGGCGCAAAACCGTCCCGGTAGACTCAGAAATTGGAACAATTCCATCCACCGGTCCATCCAGAAGTCCCAAACCGGCCGCAGGGGCCGGGAAAGCAGGGAAAAAAACAGAACGCCGCCGCCCAGACCTCCCAGCAGGATGAACCCCCGGAGCTGGCCATCCGACTGCCGCAGGACGAACAGAAAGACCGCCAGACCTACGGCCTGACAGTAGAGCAGGTCCAGCGGCGCCGTCAGTCGGGGGTGCCGCAGCCGCACCGCCCGCAGCAGGTCGTACAGGACCCCGGCGCCCAGACCCAGCAGAATCGACAGGAGGAACGTGCGGAGCTGCTCCGTGACATGGATGGCCATGGCCTATCCGAACAGACGGCTGAAAAAGCCGCCCTGACGGTTCGGAGTGTCCTCATAGGAGATGGAGGTGATGCGGCCATCCACATACAACTCGCCCCCCTCTAAGGACAGCTTGCCGATGTGCAGGTCCTCCCCGGTGACGATCAGGGTCCCGGCGGAGGTGGTCATGATGACGCCGCTCTCGTCGAAGCGCTCCACATCCTCCACGCCGGAAACGGTGAGATGCGCCCGGTCCATCAGCTCCAGCCGGTGGGGGGTGACGGGCATATTGAAGTCATTGGTCATAAGATCCCTCCCTGCCCTCAGTGTATGCGGACAGGGAGGGAGATAGAAGAACTTATTGGATCTGCCGGTACAGGGCGGCGGCATCGCTCTGCCGCACGGTCTCCTGAACGGACAGCACCTCCACGGTGACGGTCCGTACGCCGAAGCGAAGGGTGATCTGATCTCCCTCCTTCACCTCGTAGGAGGCCCGGGCGGGCTTACCGTTGACGGTGACCAATCCATTGTCGCAGGCTTCGTTGGCCACGGTCCGCCGCTTGATGAGCCGGGAGACCTTGAGATATTTGTCTAAGCGCATGATGCTTCCTTTCTTGAAAAATGAAAAAGGGGGCGTAACGCCCCCTTTACGGTGTGAATTTATTCAGCCACAGCGTCCTTCAGAGCCTTGCCGGCCTTGAACACGGGCACCTTGGAAGCGGGGATCTCGACAACTTCCTTGGTACGGGGGTTACGGCCGGTGCGGGCAGCGCGGGACTTGACCTCGAAAGAACCGAAGCCAACCAGCTGGACCTTGTCGCCTTCCTTCAGAGCGGCGGTAATGGCGTCCAGGGTAGCGGAGACAGCAGTCTCAGCGTCCTTCTTGGAAATTTCAGCGGCAGCGGCCACGGCGGCGATCAGTTCAGCTTTGTTCATGAGTATATCCTCCTGTAAAATAATTAAAATTCCATTTATCTTTTATCGCGTTTCCGCAATGAAGATCTTAGTTTTCTTTGGCTTGCTCCCAAAGAGCGATTTTTTCCGCTTCCGTATAAGCGTTCAGCGGGCGGTCGGCGGCATCCGCCACCCGGCGGAACCGACCTTGGTATTTGTCGCAGGCCCGGTGCAGAGCGTCCTCCGGGTCCACACCGGACATCTGGGCGATCTTGCAGAGAATGAACAGAGCGTCGCCCAGCTCCTCCCGGATGCCGTGAGGACTGTCCACAGGCTGTCCGGCCTCCACGGCCTGCCGCAGCTCGGCGGTTTCCTCATCCAGCTTGTCCAGCGCACCGGCAGCGGAGTCCCAGTTGAACCCGGCCTTTACAGAGCGGGAGACGATCTTTTCCGCCCGCCACAGCGCCGGCAGCGTATGGGGGACGGCTTCCACAGCGTCCGCCGGGGAGGTGAACCCCTTTTCCTTCTTTTTCTGAGCCTCCCAGCCCTCCAGCGCCTGTGCGCTGTCGGCAGCCTCAGCGGCACCGAATACATGAGGGTGGCGGAACACCAGCTTCTGAGCCACGCCGTCTACCACGTCATCTGCGGTGAAACGGCCCTGCTCCTCTTCCATCACGGAATGGAACACCACCTGAAGCAGAACATCCCCCAATTCCTCGCACATACCGGGGGTGTCATTCCGGTCAATGGCGTCCAGCGCCTCGTAGGTCTCTTCCAGAAAATTCCGGCGGATGGACTGATGGGTCTGCTCGCGGTCCCAAGGACAGCCCTCGGGGGCACGCAGCAGGTGCATGATGGTGAGAAGATCCTCCCACCCATAGCGTTGTTTCCTTTGAAAATTTACCATATCTCCACTGCCTTTGCAAGCTATTTTATCCTGAAAACGTTGATATAACAGGATTTTTTATAAATCGTTCACTTCAAGCGCAAAAGTTTGGCTATTTTTTCGCCTTTAGGCAGAGCTTTTACGTCCTCTGCCTGTAAGATTCGCAGGGTAATGACCAGAACGCCGTATACCACTACACCGGCCAGAATGCCGCAGAAGGTAGCGAGGGCATTGGCACCGTAAGCACTGTGGCCGCTGAGGACTCTGGCAACAAGGCCGCACACTGCCCAGGCGGCGGCGCCCATCACGGCGGAGGCTACGATGGGCTTTCCGAACAGCCGCGTGTACCGGGGTTTCTCCGGGGAATATTTCCACACGAAGAAGAGGTTCAGTCCGCAGATGGTCAGATAGCAGCACAGGGTAGAAATGGGCGCGCCGTGGATGCTGATGTCCGGGTTGCCCACCAGAATGTAGTTCATGACCACCTTCACCACGCCGCCGGCGATGACGGTGAAAATAGGAAGCTTCTCCTTACCATAGGTCTGCAAAATGGCATTGGTCAAAATCATCAGGCAGATGAAGATCAGGGCAATGCCTAAAATCTGCAAATGGGGACCCGCCGCCAGCGCGTCCTCCGGCTGCATGGGCAGCATGAGCCGCTCAATGGGGGTGGACAGCACAGAGAGACCCACGCCCGCGGGCAGCGCCAGAATGGCGATGAGTCGGAAGGCGGAGGAAATGATGCGGTCCGCCTCAGCGTGGTCCTTCCGGGCCAGCGCCGCCGCCGCGAAGGGAATCAGGCTCATGGTGACAGGATAAACAAAGGAGGCCACCATGTTGGGCATATTCATGGCGATGCGGTACTGGCCGTTCAGCACAGCCGCTGCTGTTTCTGAAAGGCCCAGCCCGTTTTGCAGGCGGCCCATGACGATCTTGGTATCAATGATGTTGATGATGCTCATGGCGGAGTTGCTCAGGGTGATGGGAACGCCGATGAGCAGGATCTGCTTAATGATCTGCCCGCTGGAGGAGGGAACGTCCAAGGATTCCTTCCGGTTCCGGTGGGTGACGAGATAGGCGCACAGGAACAGCATGGATACCGCTGTGCCCGCCGTGACACCCACGATGGCCCCCGCCGCGCTGAGCTCAGCGGTTTTGCCGATGTGGAGCACGTACCACGCTAAAGGCAGGCCGATGCCAAGCTTCAAAAGGGCCTCCAGCACCTGACTGACGGCAGTGGGGGTCATGTTGCCCTGACCCTGCGTGTAGCCCCGCATACAGGCCAGCAGGCACACGCAGAACACCGCTGGGGCCAGCGCCTGTACGGCGGTGGCGGCCAGAGAGTTGTTCAGGAACCGGGCCAGCGCGTCCGCCCGGAAGAACATCAGCACGGAGCAGACCAGACCCAGACCGAAGAACAGCCAGATGGCGGTGGAGAAGATCCGCCGCTTCTCGTTTTCCAGCCCCTTGGCGTGGGCCTGACTGGTCATCCGGGAGATGGCCAGGGGCAGGCCCGCCGTGGAAAAGGTCAGCAAAAAGTTGTAGATCTGGTAGGCGGTGTCAAAATAAGTTTGTCCCGCGCTGCCCAGAATATTGCTGAGAGGGATCTTGTAGGCCGCGCCGATGAGCTTGACGATGACCACAGCCGCCGCCAGAATGGCGGCGCCGCCTAAGAAGGATTGCTTTTTCGCAGGAGTTGCCATGGATGTTACCTCGAATTTTCAGATTGAGAGGGGCGGGGCGTATCCCCGCTCAGCGGGCGAAAAAAATCTTTTCGCCCCGCTGAGCAGGTTTTCAGAGCTTTATAAAAGTTCTGAAAACTTAGGATTTCAATGGCGCAGGAAACCCCTCTTAGGTTTCCCGCACACACCCTTTACCCGCAAGGGGTATGCGGCATCCGTAGAGCGGCGGAGCCGCTAACGGCTGCCCTACCTTACCGTTGCGGAGAATTTATCGCTTTATCGACAGTCTTTCGGCGGCGTACCGCCGCTATTGGTTAGGTATGCGCCGCAGGAGCGGAACATACCCGTCATTACAGCTTTTCGCCGCAGTCCCGGCAGTATACGTCCTCCGGCTGGACCTCATGTCCGCAGCGGGGGCAAATCAGATGGATGATGGGTTCTCCCTCCAACTCCCGGAGCCGGGCCTTGAGCTCATCGATCTCCCGCATTTTTTCCAGCAGCAGCTCGGAATCCGTAGGAGTGCCGGTGTGGGTGGCATACAGCAGCTCGCCCAGTTCCCGGAGACCGACGTTGACGCCGGCGCGGAGATCCGCGATCTCTAACTGCCGCTTGGCGGCGTCCGTCAACCGTTTGGCCCCCAACCCCATGGTACAGATGGCGTCCCGCGCCAGTCCTTCCGCCTTGGTCCAATACGCTTCACAGCTATGTTCCATGAATGACCCTCCTTACGGCCGTGGCCGCCCGTTTAAGTTTCGGGAACGTATTTTTGATAAAACTCCGCGAAAGCAGCCTGGTTTTGCTGAATTTTCTCCGGCCGCTCCGTGTATTCCTTGGGATACTTCAGGTTAAAGACCCGCTCGATGTGGTTGGTGCCGGGCTCCACCATTTTAGTGGAACCGCCCGCACCGAAGGACAGGATGGAGCAAAGCTCCGACATGATGTCTACGTTGTACCAGCACTCCCCGCCGGGGCGGCTCCAACCCACGTTCTCAAAGCTGCCGGACATATACTTCTGCCGGTAGAGGTAGTAGGGGGCGAAGCCTGCGGCCCGCAGGGTAGGGGCGGCATAGTCCAGCATGGCCTGCACGGCGGCGCCATCGGGAATGGAGAGACCCTCCATGAGAATGCGGCTGCCCTTTTTCAGCGCCAGCGTGTGGATGGTGATGTCATCGGCCCCCAGTTCCAGACATTTGTCCAGAGAACGGCGGAAGCCCTCCGGCGTATCCTCCGGCAGTCCCGCGATGAGGTCCATGTTGACGTGGGGAAACCGATAGGCCCGCACCAGCTCCATGGCCCGCACCGTATCCGCAGAGGCGTGGCGGCGGCCGATGGCAGCGAGGACGTGATCCTCCATGGTCTGAGGATTCACGCAGACCCGTGTGACGCCGTGACTTTTCAGAACGGCCAGTTTTTCGGCGGTGATGGTATCCGGACGGCCGATCTCTACCGTGATCTCCGGACAGGCGGAGAGGTCGAAGGATTCTTCCAGAGCCGTCAGGATGGCATCCATCTGATCCGGCGTCAGGATGCCGGGGGTGCCGCCGCCCATGTAGAAGGTGCGGGGCCGCAGATGGTTTTTCCGCACCATTTCTCCCCCAGCCCGGATCTCCGCGATCAGGGCCTTTACATAGGGCTCCACCAGAGAAAAACTTCGCTCCACGCTCTGACTGACAAAGGAGCAGTAGGCGCAACGGGTGGGACAGAAGGGAATACCCACATACAGGTCGATATCCCGCTTTTCCAGCCGCTTCAACGCCTGATAGCCCACGGCACCAGTCTCCAAAGCCAGCGCCGCCCGCTCCTCAGGGACGAAATAGCGCGCCTTCAGTTCCCGCTTGGCTTCCTCCGGGGTCTTGCCCTCCATCAGCGCCCGTGTGATGGGCTTGTCGGGCCGGACGCCGGTGAGCATCCCCCAAGGGGGCAGCGTCAGCTTTTCCGCGGCGCGGAGCGCTTCCGGCAGCTTGGGATACAGATCCAGAAATGCCAGATAGAAGCAGGCCGCCACAGCGTAGCGCCGCTGGCCTTCTTTTTCAAAGTCCGTGCCGGTGAGGGGGGATGCAAAGGTCCCGGCGGCGGTGTATCCGTGATAGTGCAGCTCCGCTGAGACCTGGCAGTCCGCCGCCGTTTCCCCGGCGGCAAGGCGGCACCACGCCTCATCTTCCGGCTGTACCGCGTCATAGGTCGGTTTTTCCAGCGGAAAGAGGGTCATCAGGCTCTGTTCGACGATATAGCGCTCGTCATGACCTAAAAATTCCAGCTTCATATCAGCCTTGCTCCCGCAGTGCCATCTGCATATAGGGGTTGAAGCGCCGCTCCCGGTCCAGAGTGCTGGGCTCCATGTGTCCCGGCAGGACCCGGTAGTCCCCGGGAAGGGCGGCCAGCCGGGCCAGAGAGGCCATCATCTGCTTCATGCCGCCGCCGGGAAAGTCTGTCCGGCCGCAGGAACCGGCAAACAGGGTGTCCCCGCAGAACAGGGTATCTCCGCACAGCAGCGTGACGCTGCCCTCGGAGTGGCCGGGGGTGTGAAGCACCTGAAGCTCCAGCGTGCCCACCGTGATGCGGTCTCCCTCGCCGTAGAAATTCACGCCGCCGAAGGGGATCCGGGCCAGTTCGCTTTTCAGAGGGAACAGCTGGGTCTGCGGACTGTCAAAATCCGCCTGATGGATATAGACCGCCGTCGGCGGCAGCGTCTCCATCAAAGCTGCCACCGCACCGGTGTGGTCGTAATGGCCGTGGGTCAGCAGGATCTTATCCACGGTGCAGTCCAGCTTTTCGGCGGCGGAGAGGATCAGCTCCGGCTCCGCACCGGGATCGATCACGGCGCAGACCTTAGCCGCTTCATCGCAGAGAATGTAGCAGTTGGTACCGATGGACCCCACCTGCAAGGCTTGGATCTTCATAAGACACACCTCATTGAAATCAGTTTACTCTTCCGTGTCGAACAGGATGGTGACCGGACCGTCGTTCTGGGAATAGACCTGCATATCGGCGCCGAATTCGCCGTGCTGCACATCGAAGCCCCGCTCCCGGCAGTGGGCCATGAACCGCTCATAGAGGGGGATGGCCAGATCGGGCTTGGCCGCACCGGAGAAGCCGGGGCGGCGGGAGGAGGTATCGGCGTACAGGGTGAACTGGGACACCACCAGCAGGCTGCCGCCCACCTGCTCCAGATTCAGGTTCATCTTTTCGTTTTCATCCTCAAAGACCCGCAGATTGCAGATCTTGTCCGCCAGCTTGTCGGCGGTGACCTCCGTATCGTTGGGGCCTACACCCAGCAGCACCAGAAAACCGGTGCCGATCTGACCGTTGACCTGTTCATTGATGACAACAGAGGCGTTTTTGACTCGTGTAACAACAGCACGCATGGTAGCAACTCCTTATTTAATATCCGAAAGGGTATGCTTCGTAATGGGCCTTGCCCGCAAACCGGGCAGATCCGTGTGTTTTGCATTTTATCAAGAGCGGTTCTTTGCGGCAGCGGAGAAAACCCGTTTCCAATGCCGCGAAAGATCAGCCCACAGGCCGGTTGACCTGCAGAACGCCGGAGATCTGATGGAGCTTGTTCATGAGAGTGGACAGCTGCGCTCCGTCTTTAATCTGAATCTCGATGCGGATGATGGCAAAGCCGTCCTCCGTGCTGCGGCTGTTCAGGCCCAGCACAAAAGTCTTGGTGGTGGACAGCGCCGCCGAAATATCCAGCAGCAGATTCAGCCGGTCCTTGCAGACCGCCTCGATGGTGGTGGGATAGCTGTCATTGGTATCGGTGCCCCAGGAGACATGGATCCAGCGGTCGGGCTGCTCCTTCCGCTTTTCCTCCGAGGCGTTGGGACAGTCCGCCCGGTGGACGGACACGCCGTAGCCACGGGTGATGAAGCCCACGATGTCGTCTCCGGGGACGGGGGTGCAGCATTTGGAGAACTTCACCAAACAGTTGTCCAGACCTTCCACGATAATGCCCTGCTCGCTCTTGACGGCCTTGGGCTGCTTGGGAGTGTCCGCAGGCTTGGGGTCCTCCTTGGGCTCCGCCACAGCCTCTGCCAGCATCTGCTCCTGCTGCCGCTGCTGCTGGCGGCGCTGCAACTCGCCCTGGATCCGGCTCACCGCCTTCTGAGCGGTGAAGCCGCCATAGCCGATGGCAGCGTAGAGATCGTCCAGCGTGGGATAAGCTACCTTTTTCAGCAGCACCGGCAGGAATTCTGGGTCCAGCACGTCTTTCATGGCGATGCCGCAGTGACGCAGCTCCGCGTCGAAGGCGGAGCGGCCGTTGGCGATGTTCTCGTCCCGCTTTTCCTTTTTGAACCACTGGCGGATTTTGGAGCGGGCCTCGTTGCTCTTGGCAATCTTCATCCAGTCCCGGCTGGGGCCCTTGGCGTTTTTGGAGGTCAAAATCTCCACGATGTCACCGTTTTTCAGCACATGGTCCAGCGTGACGATGCGGTTATTCACCTTGGCGCCGATCATGCGGTTGCCCACGGCGGAATGGATGGCGTAGGCGAAGTCGATGGGGGTGGCTCCGGCAGGCAGGTTCTGCACGTCGCCGTTGGGGGTGAACACGAACACCTCGTCGGCGAACATATCCACCTTCAAAGAGTGGATGAACTCCTCTGCGTCGGCACCCTCCTGGTTTTCCAGCAGGCGGCGCACCCATTCGTATTTGCCCTCGGTGCCGGCACCCTGGCCGTTCTGCTTGTATTTCCAGTGGGCGGCCACGCCGTACTCGGCGATTTCGTGCATCTCCGTGGTGCGGATCTGCACCTCAAAGGGGATGCCCTCATTGCCCATGACGGTGGTGTGAAGGCTCTGGTAGCCGTTGGGCTTGGGGGTGCCGATATAGTCCTTGAAGCGTCCCAGAATGGGCTTGTAGAGGTCATGGATCACGCCCAGCACGTTGTAGCAGTCGCTGACGGTGTCTACCACCACCCGGAACGCAAAGAGGTCGAAAATCTCATCCAGAGATTTGTTCTGGCTGAACATTTTCCGGTAGATGGAATAAGGGTGCTTCATGCGGCCGTAGACAATGTGCTTGATGCCCATTTCATTGAGCCGCTGATCGATCTGAGCCTGGGTGCGGCTCATGAGAGCGTCATACTCCGGGCGCTTGGCGTCCAGCTTGGAGACGATCTCATCGTAGCCGATGGGGTCCAGATATTTTAAGGAGAGATCCTCCAGCTCCCACTTCATCCGCTGCATACCCAGCCGGTGTGCGATGGGGGCGTAGATCTCCATGGTCTCCAGAGATTTCTGCTTCTGCTTGGCGGGAGTCTGATACTCCATGGTCCGCATATTGTGGAGCCGGTCGGAGATCTTGATGAGGATGACCCGGATGTCCTTACTCATGGCGATGAGCATTTTCCGGAGGTTCTCCATTTGCTCGTCTTCCTTGGTGGCGTACTGGATCCGGGTCAGCTTGCTGACGCCCTCCACCAGATCCGCCACCGTGGGGGAGGTGAGCTTGGCCACGTCATCATACGTGGCGTCCGTATCCTCAATGACATCGTGAAGCAGGGCCGCCTCGATGGACTCGGAGTCCAGATGCAGTTCCTCCGCCACGATCTGCGCCACGGCTAAGGGGTGGGTGATATAAAGCTCACCGCTTTTGCGGCGCTGCTCGCCGTGATGCTGCTTGGCGAATTCATAGGATTCGCGGATGCGCTTGAAATCCGCGCCGGGATTGTATTCCCGGACGGTGTTCTCCAATTTCTCAAACTGTTCGTCAATCGTCACTGCGAATCACCTCGTTTAACCTCCGCACCGCCCCGGAGGCGGCGCAGGCAGGGAGAGGCGTAAAGATCCACCTTTCCCTGAATGGGATTGAGACATAGCGTAACCCGGTCCTCCTGCCGGGACAAGGAGATGAGTCCCCGTTCCTGAAAGACCGTCAGGGCCAGCGCGGCCCGGAGAAAACTGTCGCAGCCGCCTACCTGCGCCGCCAGAGAACGGAGATAGGGCAGCAGATCTGTTTCCAGCTTGCCCTGCTTCAGGTGCCGGTCCAGAATCCGCCAGAAGGCGGCAAACTGGTCCCGGGAGATCATGAGCCGGGCGGTCTCCTGGGCCGTGAGGGGCTGCTCCCCCGTCAGGCGGTGCAGCAGGTCCAAGGATTCCGCCTCATGGCGGCTGGGAGTCAAAGAGGGACGCAGGTCCACCAGCTGCAATTGCAGAGTGGTGGTGCCCCGGAAGGTGTTGGCCTGCAAATAGAAGGCTGCATCCACCCGGCAGCCGGGCTCCAACTGAGCGGCGGCCTCCGGCATGGAGAAGAAAATGGCGTCAAACCGGCTGGGACCCTTGCTGAGCCGCAGCTTCAGGTGCTTGCCCTGGCCCACGGCCTGAACGCTGTCCACCGTGGCGCCCAGCAGGGCGAACACCGGGCGGGGATTCCCGGAGCCGTAAGGCTCCAACTGGGCCAGATGGTCCACCTGCTCCAGCGTCATATCCGCCGGGTTGGAAATGGCGGCGTCTACCTCCAGACAGCTCACCGCCCGCTCACCGCCGGAGGCGGCCTTTACGAAGCGGTTCATCCGCTGGCGGAAGGTATCAATGTTTTCCTCCGGGATGGTAAAGCCGGCTGCCAGCTCGTGACCGCCGAAGCCGTCCAGCAGGTCAGAGCAGGATTCCAGCGCGGAAAACAGGTTGAACCCGCCGTAGGAGCGGCAGGAGCCCTTGCCGGAGCCGTCCTTCAGATGGATCATGAAGCTGGGGGCGGCGTATTTTTCACTGAGACGGGAGGCTACGATGCCCACCACGCCCTGATGCCATTCCTCGCTGGAAAGCACCAGCGCGTTCCGCTCCTCCGGCCGCAGCCGCTCGATCTGGGCGATGGCGTCGGCGCAGATGGACTGCTCCACCGCCTGCCGCTCCCGGTTCAGGTCGCATAGCTGCTTGGCCAGCTCCTCCGCTTTGGCGGGATCGGTCTCCTGCAAAAGGTCCGCGGCCAGATCCGCAGCCCCCATGCGCCCGGCGGCGTTGATCCGGGGGGAGAGAACGAAGCCGATCTGGATGGAGGTGATGGGCTTGCCCAGCAGCCCTGCCTCTTTCAAAAGGGCATGGATGCCCACAAAATCCGTGTGGTTCAGGGCGGCAAGGCCGCAGGAGACAATGGTGCGGTTTTCGCCCTCCATCCGCATGACGTCGGCAATGGTGCCGATGGCGGCCAGAGTGCAGTACCGGGCGAACAGGGCGTTTTCCCGGTCCGGTCCGCCCAGAGCCAGCACCAGCTTCAGCGCCACGCCCACGCCAGCCAGATATTTGAAGGGATAGGTGTCATCCGGACGGTGGGGGTCCACTACCGCTACGGCCCTGGGGAGGTTTTCCTTACATTCATGGTGATCCGTCACCACCACGTCCATGCCGATGGATGCGGCAAAGTCGATCTCCTCGTTGCCGGTGATCCCGCAGTCCACGGTGATCATCAGGGTGACGCCCTTGTCCCGCAGGCCCTGGATGGCGTCTTTGGAAAGGCCGTAGCCGTCCTCGATCCGCCGGGGGATATAGCGCAGGCACTTGGCACCGCAGTTTTTCAGATAGTCCAGAAGCAGCACCGTGGAGGTGATGCCGTCCACATCGTAATCGCCGAAAACAGCGATGGTCTCATCGTTGGCCAGCGCCTTCTGGATCCGGGCCACCGCCTTGTCCATGTCCCGCATGAGCATGGGGGAGATCGTCAGAGAGGTCTCCCGCTCCAGCGCCTCGGCAGCGGCCTCGGAGGTGGTGATGCCCCGGGCGGCCAGCACCGTGGCCAGCAGACTGGGGTAGCCGGCTTCCTTCAAAAGGGCAGTGTCCTGTTCTGATGCCGTACCGATATGCCATTTCTGATACTTCATTCGGACACCCCCATTCTCAAATCAGGCGGAACAAACAATGTTCCACATTAACAAACATACAGTATAGCAGAAAAACACCGGAAGGTAAAGCACATATTTATACAGAAAGGGACTGTTTCGGCGGCTGAGACTGCTGATTTTTCGATTTCCCGGACAGAACGGGCCATCTTCAACCGAATATGCGGCCGGAAACGCAAAAAGCCAGCGCTCCCGTAAGGGAACGCTGGCAAGGTTTCTTATTCGGCAGGCTGGTCCTCTGCGGTTTCCGCAGGCAGGACGTACCGGCTCAGGTTCTGCTGAAGCTGGAAGGAGAACTCGTCATTCTTCTTCAGACTGTGGAGATAGGCGTGGGAGGCGGCCTGTTTTTCCTGCTCCTCAATGACGCTGACCGCGATGTTGGAGCAATGATCGCCCACACGCTCGGCATTGTTCAGCAGATCGTTGAGGATGAAGCCGAGCTGGATGGTGCACTGGCCGCTTTGGAGCCGCCGGATGTGACGGCTGCGGATCTCCTCCGTGAGAAGGTCCATAGTCTCCTCCAGAGGTTCCACCTGCCGGGCCATCTGGGGATCGTCCGACTGGAAGCTGCGCAGGGCGCTGTTCAGCAGATCCTCCAGCAGGGAGGTCAGCACATCCACCTCTTCCCGGGCAATGGTGGAGAAGGTCAACTGCTTTTCATGAAGCTCCTTGGCGGATTCCTGCAGGTTCAGAGCGTGGTCACCGATGCGCTCAAAGTCTCCGATGGCGTGAAGCAGGCGGGAGACGGTGCGCATATCGGCGGAGGAGGTGCCGTGCTGAGAGATCTGGACCAGATAGCCGCCCAGACGGTCCTCATAGGTGTCCAGTTTGTCCTCGTTGGCCAGGATCTGTTCCTCCCGGCTGCCGTCATACTGGATGAACTGGGCCAGAGCCAGCTGCATGCTTTCCAGCGCCAGAGCGCCCATGCGGTTGGTCATGACGGCGCATTCGCTGACAGCCACGCCGGGGGTCCGCATCAGCCGGGGGTCCAGGAAGGCGAAGTCAGAGGGCTTGTCCTCCGTGGAGATCACCTTGTTGGCAAGGCGCTCCAACTGCCGGCTGAAGGGCAGCAGCACAAGGGTGGTGCAGACGTTGAAGATCGTGTGGCAGAATGCGATGCCAACAGCGCCGATGGGCTCTGTCAGGAAGGGCAGATTCAGGAACATCTCGCCGCCAAACAGGGCCAGCAGACCCAGAGCGGTGCCGATGAGGTTGAAGGAGATGTGGATGACGGACACCCGCTTGGCATTGCGGCTGACGCCGATAGAGGAGATCAGAGCCGTAACGCAGGTGCCGATGTTCTGGCCCATGATGATGGGGATAGCGATGCCGTAGGTGACGGAGCCGGTCATGGCCAGTGCCTGCAAAATGCCAACGGAGGCGGCGGAGGACTGGATGATGCCGGTGAAGGCGGCGCCTACCAGCACACCCAGGAAGGGATTGGTGAAGGCAGTCATGAAGTGGGTAAAGCCCGGCATATCTGCCAGAGGAGACACCGCACCGCTCATCAGCTCCATGCCGTACATTAAAATAGAGAAGCCCATCATCACCCGGCCCACGTCCCGGCGGCGCTGCCGCTTGGAGCCCATAATGAGCAGAATACCGATGAGAGCCAGCAGGGGGGAGAAATTCTTGGGCTTGAGGAAGTTGACAAAGAAGTTCTCGCTTTCGATGCCGGTGAGGGACAGCAGCCACGCTGTCAGGGTGGTGCCGATATTGGAACCCATGATGATGCCGATGGTCTGTCCGATCTCCATGACACCGGAGTTCACCAGACCCACCAGCATGACCGTCATAGCGGAGGAGGACTGAATGGCGATGGTGATGCCGGCGCCCAGCAGCAGACTTTTGATGGGGTTGGAAGTCATGCGCTTGAGCAGCCGCTCCAGCTTGCCGCCGGCCATTTTTTCCAGACTTTTGGACATGACCGTCATGCCGTATAAGAAGAAGGCCAGCCCTCCGCACAGGGTAAAGAGAGAGAAAATGTTCATATCAGATCCCTTTCTGCCCGAAGTATCCATCGGACCAGGTATGCATCTCATTTATAGTATGACATTCTATTCCTGATTATAAGTGGTAAAGCGGGGATGTGCCTATTGACAAAGCGGACAAAAAAACGGAGAAAACCAACGGCAAGACATACTGTGTGCGCAAACTGACCAAAGAATGTCCGCGGCAGACATACGATGCGCTGCAGCCTGAAACCAGCCATAAATCGTGATGGTATATTCATAAGTACGGTTAATGCCTGCGGCGGCTGATCTCTGAAATGAACTGTGAAAAGTGCCAAACGAAAACGATTTTCCCTGTGCACGATAACAGTTTTACACTTTGAGCAAAGTTTAAGATTGAAAGTCTGCTATGCTTGTGCTAAATTAATACTGTCAGGAATTCGGCTTTTTGCCGGAAACATCCTGAAAAAAATGAAAAGGAGCAAATGAAGAATGAAGAAGTTGTTTGCACTGTCTCTCGCACTGGTAATGACTTTGTCTCTGGCTGCCTGCGGCGGCAAGAAGACCGAGGCCCCTGCCGACACCGAGAACAAGACCGAGACCGAGACCGAGACCCCCACTACCGGCGATGTCAAGGTCGCTGTTGTCCTGAAGACCCTGGCCTCTGAGTACTGGGGCTATGTGGAGGCCGGCTGCAAGGCCGCCGGTGATGATCTGGGTGTTGACGTGGTCGTGGTTGGCCCCGGCGCTGAGAGCGATATCGAGGGTCAGGTTTCCATGATCGAGCAGCAGATCGGCGCTGGCTGCGACGCCATCGTCTGCGCTCCCAACGATGCTGGTGCCGCTCAGGGCGCTCTGCAGGCTGCCATCGACGCTGGCATCCCCGTGCTGGCTGTTGACACCAACGTTGGCATCGCTGGCCAGACCTCTTTCGTGGGCACCTCCAACGTGGACGCTGCTTATGAGGGCGGCAAGTGGGCCATCGAGCAGGCCGGTACCGACGCCAAGGCCGTTATCATCTACGGTCAGGAAGGCGACAACACCTCCAACATGCGTATGGAAGGCTATGAGAAGGCCTGCACCGAGGCTGGCGTGGAAGTTCTGGCCAAGCTGTCCGGCAACAACCTGACCGACGGCGCTACCAAGGCCATGGAAGACCTGCTGAGCGCTTATCCCGATCAGATCGACATCGTGCTCTGCCACAATGACGATACCGCTATCGGCGCTATGAACGCCTGCAAGTCCGCCGGCGTGTCTGACATCACCATCGTTGGCTTCGACGGCAACGCTTCCGCCGTGAAGCTGATCCTGGACGGCGAGCTGGTGAAGGCTACCGTCGCTCAGCAGCCCTATGAGATGGGCTATCAGGTGGTCGAGGCTGCCGTGAAGGCTGTCAAGCTCGAGCCCGTTGACGAAGTCATCAACGCTCCCGTTCAGGTCGTTACCGCTGAGAACGGCCAGGCTTACCTGGACAACCTGGAGGCCATGAAGGGCTAATTCAGCCTGACTGCTATCCATAGCTGAAAAGCGAAAAAGCCGGAATACAGCGGCAGGTTTTCTGCCGCTGTATTCCAAAAAGCCGATCATGCGCGTGCCTGCAAGCGGAAACCTGATGGGTTCCCACGGCGGAACGGAGGATTTTCGGCGCGCCGGGATCTGGCAGGAACCATTCTCTGTCTGATCCCGGTTACAATACGCACAGAAGAAAACGATTAAACAGCAAGCACATTTCAACGAAAATGACCCCGGGAATCGGGATCGAGAGAGCGCTTCCGCTGCGGCGGGAGCGGTTCGGAAATCAGGAAAAACAGAAACGAGGTAATTCCATGAGCGAGTATGTCGTCGAACTGAAACATATTACCAAACGTTTTCCTGGTGTTGTCGCGTTAAAAGACATGTCTATCGGCATCAGACCCGGTGAGATCCACGGTCTGATCGGAGAAAACGGCGCAGGTAAATCCACCTTGATCAAGGTGCTCACCGGCGTTCACACTCCGGAAGAAGGGGAAATCTTTGTGGACGGCCAGAAGGTCGTTTTCAAAAACCCTGTTCAGTCCCGCGAGGCAGGCATCGCCTGTGTGTATCAGGAGCTGAACATCGTCAAGCAGCTGCCTGTCACGGATAACGTTTTTATGGGGCGTGCCGTTAAGAAGGGATTGCTGCTGGATTATCCCCGGATGCACGCCGAGGCGGAAGAAGCGCTGAAAACACTGGGACATCCGGAGATCAACGTCCACCTGGAGTGCGGTAAGCTGGGCGTGGGTCAGCAGCAGATGGTGGAGATCGCCAAGGCTGTGTCCCTGGATGCCAAGCTCATTATTATGGATGAGCCCACTTCTTCTTTGGGTAAGGAAGAGATCGAGCAGTTGATGGAGACCGTCCGGGGCCTGAAGGCCAAGGGCGTGGCCATCCTGTTCGTGTCACATAAACTGGAAGAGCTCTTTGAGCTCTGCGACCGTGTGACCGTCATGCGTGACGGCGAACACATCATCACCGAGGATACCGTGAACCTCACGGAAGACTCCCTCATCAACGCCATGGTAGGCCGTACTCTGGATAACCTGTATCCCAAGGAATTCGGCACCAAGGGCGAGGTGTGGCTGGAGGCCAAGGGCCTCAACGAGGCCGGCGTCCTGCACGATGTCAGCTTTAAGGCCCATGCGGGCCAGATCACCGGCTTTGCGGGCCTCGTCGGCGCAGGCCGCACGGAGACCATGCGGGCGGTGTTCGGCGCTGACAAGCTGGACAGCGGCGAGATCTACGTCAAGGGCGAGAAGGTACATATCAGAACGCCGAAGGACGCTATCAAGAGAAAAATCGCCTTCCTGACAGAGGACCGTAAGGGTCAGGGCCTGGTGCTCAACCTGGATGTGCGGACCAATCTGGTCCTGGCCAATATGAAGGGCTTCTCCAACGGTCCCTTCTTGGACAAGGACCGCATTGAGCAGGCGGGCAATGACAATGTCAGCGCCCTGAAGATCAAGACCCCCTCCCTGAATGAGGTCGTCGGCCAGCTGTCCGGCGGCAACCAGCAGAAGGTGGTTATCGGCAAGTGGGTCAACACCGACGCCGACATCTTTATTTTCGATGAGCCCACCCGTGGTATCGACGTGGGCGCCAAGATCGAGGTTTACCGGGTCATGAACGATCTGGTGAAGGCCGGCAAGTGCGTCATCATGGTCTCCTCCGAGCTGCCGGAGATCCTGGCTATGAGCGACCATGTGGTAGTTATGCGCGGCGGCCGAGTGATGGCTGATATTGACCGGGACACGCCGCACTTCAATTCCGAAGACATCATGAAAGCGGCCTGGGGAGGAGAATTAGACTGATATGAAAAACACGAAAATGAAAGAGCTTCTGCAAAAGCTCGGTACACTGATGGCCCTTGCCATCCTGGTTTTGATTTTCTGCATCACCATGCCGGACAAGTTCATGAAGGTCGGTAACTTCATGAATATCCTGAAGCAGGCATCCATCAACTGCCTGATCGCTTCCGGTATGCTGTGCGCCCTGATTACCGCCGGTATCGACCTGTCCGTTGGTTCCAACTGCGTGTTGTGCACCTGCACCATCGGCGTTATGGTCCAGTCCGGCATCACGAACCCCTTCCTGCTGGTGCTCTGCGGCCTGGCCGTCAGCACCCTGGCCGGCTTCATCAACGGTACGCTGCTGACCCGTCTGGATCTGCCCCATCCCTTCGTGTCCACCATGGGCATGAAGAACGTGCTGTGGGGCCTGGCGCTGGTCATTACCGGCTCCAAGTCCATCGCCTTCACCAATACCGGCATTGACGGACTCATGTGGATCGGCGGCGGCTCTCTGTTCACCACCTATTATGAGGGCACCACCAAGGTGAAGTTCCCCGGTATCCCCTTCAGCTTCATTCTGGTTATCATTGTGTTCATCATCTTTGATATCTTCCTGCGCAAGACCGCTCTGGGCCGCCAGATCTACTGCGTGGGCGGCAACCCCGAGGCAGCCCGTCTGTCCGGTATCCCCTCCAAGAACGTGCTGACCTTCGTTTACACCCTGTCCGGCTTCATGGCCGGTATGGCTGGTATCGTGTCTGTTGGCCGTCTGGCTTCCGCTAACGGCAACGCCGGTTCCACCTATGATAACGATGCCATCGCAGCCTGCATCGTGGGCGGCGCTTCCTTCACCGGCGGCAAGGGCACCATCTGGGGCACCCTGATCGGCGCTCTGCTGATGGCTGTTATCCGCAACGGCCTGAACCTGGCCGGCGCTAAGAACGATGTCCAGTACATCGTCATCGGCTCTGTTATCATCCTGGCTGTTACCATCGACGTCTTCCGTAATAAGATGGAGGCCAAGGCCCGTAAGATGGCTGCACAGTAAACCGTCCCCCGGACGCACTGTTGAGTTGAATTACGCCGCCGCGAAAGCGGCGGCGTAATTTTATTTTGAACCGATCAAGTTGAATGGAAGGAGACTGCTTATGAAGGAACTGCGTGTTGGCATTGCCGGTCTGGGACGGCTGGGCCGGGTCCATGCTGCCAACCTTGCACACAAGATCCCCGGCGCGGTCCTGACGGCGGCCTGCGTGCCCGGCGCGGACAGTCAGGCGTATGCCCGTCAGGAATTGGGACTTGAAAAGGTGTACGGCGATTTCAGGGAGATGGTCGCCGACCCGGAGCTGGACGCGGTGGCCATCGTGTCCCCCTCCGGAGAGCACTGCTGGCAGATCGAGGCGGCGCTGGACGCGGGGAAGCACGTGTTTTCCGAAAAGCCTCTGGGCGTTACGATGGAACAGTGCCTTCAGGCGGAGGCCGCCGTGGCCCGGCACCCGGAATTGGTGTGTATGCTGGGCTTTATGCGGCGCTATGACAAGTCCTACGCCTATGCCAAGGAAAAAATCACTGCGGGGGCCATCGGTACGCCGTATCTGGTGAAATCCACCGGCATCGACCCGGAAGCCGTGGTGGAGGGGGCCATCCGGTACAGCGGGACCTCCGGCGGGATCTTTCTGGATTCTGCCATTCACGACATCGACCTGATGCGCTGGTTCCTGGGGAGCGAGGCTGCGGAGGTCTACGCTATGGGCTGCACCTTTAAGCACCCAGCCTTTCAGGACGCTGGGGACGATGAGACCGGCGTCGCCGTCTACAAATTCAAAAACGGCGCTATGGGCATGGTCCATGTGGGCCGCACCGCCCCCTACGGCTACCATATCGAAACGGAGATCGTAGGCACGGAGGGCACGATCCGCATTTCTGCCGTGCCGGAGAAGAACCGGGCTATGGTCTACGATGTGAACGGCGCCCGGACTGAGTGCGTGGAGTCTTTCCCGGAGCGGTTTGCGGAGGCGTACCTCACGGAAATGGAGGAATTTGTCCGCTGCGTCCGAGAAGGGCGGAAGCCGGATACCGGCGTGGCGGACGGCATCTATGCCACACGGGTGGGCTACGCCACTACGGAGGCGTGGAAAACCGGGAAGATCGTCAAAATCTGATCCTTTTGCGGAGCAGGAATTCAAATTGTAAACAAGTTAGCAAAGAGAAGAACAGGCGCGTGGGATGCCCCACGCGCCTGTTCTCTTTGGGAGTGTTTATCGCCCGCAGTGACAGTCGCCGGAACAACCGGCGCAGCCGCCGCTGCATCCGCAGGTGTGCTTACCCTGCTTTTTCTGCCGGATGAGATACCGGACAATGGAAATGACAACGGCAAATAAGACTAGAGAAATGAGGAGGGTAGAGAGATTGGCACTCAACCAGGTCAGCATGAAAAATCACTCCTTTGAAAGAAATAGAAGATGGAAGATATAGAATGGAGGGTGAGGGGAAAATCAGACCTTAGTGGAAAGCTTGGTAGCTTCCTTGTAAGGACGAACCAGCATGTAGATGATAAAGGCCAGAGCGGCGATGGCAGCCACCAGACCGATGACGTTCAGGCTGCCGGTGAAGGCCTTGCCGAACTGGTTGACCATCAGGGCGCACAGATAGGCGAAGCCGCACTGATAGCCGATGGCGAACCAGGTCCACTTGGCGTTGTTCATCTCCCGCTTGATGGCGCCGATGGCGGCAAAGCAGGGGGCGCACAGCAGGTTGAACACCAGGAAGGAGTAGCCGCTGATCTGGGTAAAGACAGTTCCCAGAGCCTGATAGACAGTCTCATCACCGCCGCCGTAGAGAATACCCAGCGTACCAACGATGTTTTCCTTGGCCACCAGACCGGTGATGGAGGCCACGGCGGCCTTCCAGTTGCCCCAGCCGAGAGGCGCGAAGATCCAGGCGATCAGACTGCCGATGCGGGCCAGGATGGAGCAGTCGATCTCCTCCTCAGAGAGCATCCGGAAGCCGTCCTCGGCCCAGCCGAAGTAGGTGGTGAACCAGACGAAGATGGTAGACAGCAGGATGATGGTGCCGGCCTTCTTGATGAAGGACCAGCCGCGCTCCCACATGCTGCGCAGCACGTTGCCCAGAGTGGGCCAGTGGTAAGCGGGCAGCTCCATGACGAAGGGAGCGGGATCGCCGGAGAACATCTTGGTCTTCTTCAGCATGATGCCGGAGATGATGATGGCAGCCATGCCCACGAAGTAGGCGGAGGTAGCCACCCAGGCAGCGCCGCCGAAGATAGCGCCTGCCACCATGGCGATAAAGGGCACCTTAGCGCCGCAGGGGATGAAGGTGGTGGTCATGATCGTCATACGGCGGTCACGCTCGTTTTCAATGGTACGGGAGGCCATGATGCCGGGGATGCCGCAGCCGGTACCGATGAGCATGGGGATGAAGGACTTACCGGACAGGCCGAACTTGCGGAAAATACGGTCCAGAACGAAGGCGATACGGGCCATATAGCCGCAGGCCTCCAGGAACGCCAGCATCAGGAACAGCACCAGCATCTGGGGCACGAAGCCCAGCACCGCGCCGACGCCGGCCACGATGCCGTCCAGGATCAAGCCATTGAGCCACTCGGCAGCACCGGCGGCTTCCAGAGCATTGCCAATCAGTACAGGCACACCGGGGACCCACACGCCGTAGTCGGCAGGATCGGGCTCGTCAAAGCCATTCTCCTCAAAGTAGGTGACAGCGTCCAGATAGCTCATGCCGACGGTGGTCTCCTCGTCAGCGTCAGCGGGGATGGCGTCATAGTAAACGGTCATGTCATTCATGGCCAGGGTCTCTTCGTCCTCCACTTCGATGGTGGCGGATGCGGAGTCGGGCTGAACCGCCTTCATGTCGGCCAGAGCGGCGTCGGGATCGAAGTCATCAGATTCAGTGTCCAGCTCATAGTAGGCGCTGATGGCCTCGGAGGCGGCGGTGTAATTGTCGGCGACCTCGGTATATTCGCTGGTGCCCATACCGAAGAGGTGCCAGCCGTCACCGAACAGGCCGTCATTGGCCCAGTCGGTAGCGGCGGAGCCCACGGTCACCATGGCGATGTAGTACACCAGATACATGACCACGGCGAAAATAGGCAGGCCCAGCCAGCGGTTGGTGACGATCCGGTCGATCTTATCGGAGGCGGAGAGCTGCCCCTGATTGTGCTTCTTGTAGCAGCTCTTGATAAGCTCTGCAATGTAGACGTACCGCTCATTGGTGATGATGCTCTCGGCATCATCGTCCAACTCCTTTTCGGCGGCCTGGATGTCGGCGTCGATATGGGACATGACATCGGCGGGGATGCTGAGCTTTTCCAGCACCTTGTCATCCCGCTCGAAGATCTTGATGGCGTACCAGCGCTGCTGCTCCTCCGGCAGGTTGTGCACCGCAGCCTCCTCGATGTGGGCGATGGCGTGCTCCACAGGGCCGGAGAAGGTGTGCATGGGAACGGTTTTGGTGCCCTCGGCGGCCTTCACAGCGGCTTCAGCGGCTTCCATGACGCCGTCCCCCTTCAGCGCGGAGATCTCAATGATCCGCACGCCCAGCTCCCGGGACAGCTCCGCTACGTTGATCTGGTCGCCGTTTTTGCGGACCACATCCATCATGTTGATGGCGATGACCACCGGGATACCCAACTCGGTCAGCTGGGTGGTGAGGTAGAGGTTGCGCTCCAGGTTGGTGCCGTCGATGATGT
>ENA-ORTB01000939-ORTB01000939.1-human-gut-metagenome-genome-assembly--contig:-NODE-939-length-35651-cov-46.500337_pt1 | contig 35651 bp, 29 predicted proteins | sample MGYA00241905_ERZ509174 | MGnify/ENA primary metagenome ERZ509174 (study PRJEB26280, sample SAMEA2338851) | human gut metagenome | biome: human gut; feature: human-associated habitat; material: faeces... | reverse complement strand
CTGCCGTAACCAAAGAATCCTTATCCATAAGACATTTGAAGGACTTGCCGAGCGTGGAAAATGTTCTATGGGATGGTTCTTCGGATTCAAGTTGCATCTGATAATCAATGATAACGGTGAGATTCTCAATTTTATGTTCACGCCTGGGAACGTGGATGATCAGGAACCGTTGAAGCAGAGTAAGTTTCTGGAAAACATCAAAGGAAAACTATGTGCAGACAATGAATTGGCAATGAAATTACTGAATGAACGGTGTCTGGAATATTCTATCTGTGCAATGTTCAGTTCGTCATTGACAGTTTATATCAAGACCGCAATTCAAACTGTGTCAATCTTTAATAAACTTGATTCTCTTTAATTTCACTTCCGGATAAACTTATGAAAAACAACAAGATTTAAAGAAATATCAGACTAAAGAAATAAAAATCTAAAAATCTGACACTGCTAGATTTGTACAACCGTACCATTTATGACACCAAGAATCTCATGATTTTTGGACAAACTATGCTATATCGTGTTGTACAACATGGTCGTAAACTGTAAAGATATTGAAAAACAAGTTAACTTTGTATTCATTGAATAAGTAAAGATATGAAATTCACAACCTTCATATTTCTTTTGCTCGTCACAACATCCTGTCAGAACAGTGGTAGGAAACAGATTGAGCAACTAGTAGAAGAATGGACCAATAGGGAAATCCTTTTGCCAGAGAAACCAGTCTTCACCCGCTTGGCCACTGATACCGTCTCTTATACAATTCCACCAGCCAGACACAAGATAATCGTATTTGTGGATTCAGTGGGCTGCATAAGCTGCAAACTTCAGCTACCAAAATGGAAAAACCTGATCAACGAGGTGGATTCATTGAGTGACACTGCTATTCCGTTTCTGTTCTTCTTTCAGACAAAGGATGTAAGTGAATTGAAATACGTCTTCAAACGTGACGATTTTTCGCTTCCTGTATGTATAGACACGGAAGACAAATTCTACAAACTGAACCAATTTCCCGACAATATGATGTTCCAGACCTTTCTGGTCGATGCCGAAAACCGGGTAAGAGTCATCGGGAATCCGATTCACAACCTATCGGTAAAAGAACTCTATCTAAATGAGATAGCAGGTGTCAGGTCTAATGCATGGCCCGTTACAGTCATCCAACCTGACTCCACGGAATACCATTATGGCGAAGTAAACGAGAATGAGACTGTTGACAAAAGGATCACCCTCTACAATGCAGGAAAGGAAGTGTTCCGAATAAAGGGTGTCACCACCTCCTGCAACTGTATGACGGTGAATTACGGATGGAATGAGATAAAGCCCGGTGAGAGCGCCGTCATGACGGTGAGCTATAAGGCGGAAGAATCTGGAGATTTCTGGCGGACCATAACCGTATACGGAAATGTTGCAGAAAAATCCTTAACATTAGACTTCTACGGATCAGTCAAAGGGTGATGGATAAGATATGGGTAACAGCTCTTTAACTCCTAACACCTATTATCAATTTATGTCGAACAAATAATTTTAAAAGGAAAGAGGTGCTTCCAATGCAAAGTAAGTCAACGTTTTGAAGTATTACAAATCTATGATTTGTTACTTCTTAAAGAAAAAATTAAATTTTCAAAACAACCAAAAAGAATAGAACAATGAAGAACATGATTAAAGTTGCTTTTGTTGCAGTGTTCATCTGCATGGCAGGCTATGGTGTGTATTCATCACAACAAGAGACTGAATTATCAGAACTCGCTTTAGCTAATATTGAGGCATTGGCGCAAGGAGAATCTTCTGAAGATTTTACCGCTAAAACATGTTGTATTGCTGTATGGGATAATACCAGTTGTTCTGGTTGTGACGGATATACTTACAGCTATGCTATCCGTCAATAAATTAACACAATTTATATATGATAAGGAACTTAACTTATAGTTATCAGTATAATAAAGCCTTTTTTATATAATTTCTAATATACAGAAAAAAATAGATACAGGTAGTATAGTGAGCCTAATCATGATTAGGCTCACTACCTTCTTTAGATACAAATATGAAGAAATCAATATTATTTTTTTTCGCAGGAATAACAAGCTTCTTCTTTTCCTGCCAATCAGGTAAAGAAAATGTGGAACGTGTTAGCAATCTAGGGTATGAAACAGTAGTTGATACTATAATATCTAGAATGCCTGGCAGTATCTTTTATCAAGATGGTCTAGTTTATTGGCATGATGCATTATCTTCAACGAATTTTATCCGTGTGGTTAATGTATTCGATGGTCAAGAGCTGTGTAGCTTTGGCAATGTAGGAAGCGGTCCTGAAGAATTTACCAACCCTCTGCTTTCCTTGTATCCTGATGGAGGTTTTTATCTGAATGACGGTAATAAATCGATAGAAAATCTATATCGCCTAGACCGTTCTGTCGATTCACTGCATGTATTAAAGTCTGTCTATACTTCCATCCCCCATGCAACCCGTATGCTGCATATGAAAGAGAATACCCGTTTTTATCTCTGTCCGGGTGAGGAAAAGATGTTTATCACGGTACAGAAAGGTAATTACTACCGTGATGGTGTATGCCCTATTAGTGAAGAGGCCTCAAACAAGTATGATATAGTACAGGGGAATGTTTTGTATAACTCTGCGAATGGTAAGTTAGTGTACAGTGCAATTCGTATTCCTTATATGGCGGTATATGATTGGACTTCAGATGGCTGGCGGTTGGATAAGGAGTTGAAATCTTCTTTTGATTACACAATGTCTGATGGTGAGATTAAGTTGTCTAAGAAAAGTTCCGGAGCAATGGAGTTGGCACTTACAAAAGACTATATTGTTCTTTTGCAGCGTGACAAAGAGGTGGAGGGTGAAGCTTTGGCACCGAAATATCCACGAGACATGTCTGTACTTCCACGCTCTCTTTTTATTTATGATTATGATTTGGAACTGAAGAAGATAGTTAACATGCCTTTTGCAATGTTGCGTCTTTGTGGTGATGATAATGGGAATTATATATATGCCATAGCCGCCAATCCCGATTTTTCTATAATAAGGATTGATCTTTCAAAATTGTAGCCCATTGTCTGAATTAATTTGTTAAACATCAACAATAAGCACAACTTCTTATATAATTTAATTCCGCTAGCAGGTTAACTTAAAATTGTAAATATGAAAAGTTTTGTAATATCATTTATGCTGATAATGGTAGTGAGCAGTTGTTCATTTGAGAATAAGGTTTCTAAAAACATCTTCTTCTCTCGTAATGATTTAACGGAAGTGAAAGAACTTAATAATCCAGAAGAGATTGTTATAGACAGTCTCCTGTATCCAGCCTCTTTTCGTATTATTAAAGACAGTATATTGGTGGTGAACAATCAGCCTATGTGTGATTATATGTTGGAATTTTATTCTTTGAAGACATTTAAGCCATTGGCACAGATGATAAAAAGAGGGAATGGACCTGGTGATATGCTATCATGCTATTTGGATATGCATTCAAGTGAAAATACAACTTTTCATTTGATGGACGGAATGGCAAAGAAATACTATAAAGTTGATTTGGATACCTTATTGTATTACAAGAGATTAAAACCTGTATATTCATTTGGATATTCTTCCGAAATTAATCCGTCTACATTTGTATTAGACCGTAATGCAGACACTTATATTGGATGTAACATGTGGTATTCACCTGATGAAAAATTCAGTAATGGTATTTCAATGCCATTGTCAGTTTTTAATAAAAATGTTGATAATAAAAAGCCTATGACTGATTATAAATACTTTACGCCTCCAGTGACAGGCTTACTTCTTTTTAAGAATCCAAAAAACGGTCTTGTTTGGGCTGCTGATACACACTGCGACCGTATTTATATATACAATGATTCACTTCAACTGTTATCAACAATTGACGGACCAGATCATATTGAGGTGTCATATGAAACTGTTCAGTCAAACTCTCCTGTACCGTTTGTAACTTTTACAAATAAAAGAGATATTCATGGCTATGCAGACTATTTCATCACTGACAAATTCATTTATTTAGTCTATGAAGGTAATGAACATTTCGAGCCGATGGAACTTTCTCCTGTAGAGATGTTTAAATTTGATTTTGATGGAAATATTCTATGTAACTATAAATTCGACAGATACGTTTACTCAATTTCTGTAGATAATAATGACAGCTACCTTTATTGTGCATCCAGAAAAAACATGCAAGAGCCTCCCACAATATTAAGGTATAAGCTATAATATATGAATTAAGTATATTGATTTGTGAGTGGTCTTATGGAAGGAGTATATATAAGGTTTTAGAATTTGGTTATGAGTAGAAACAGTAAATATGTGATGCTGTTGCTTGCCGCCGGAATGTTGGCCGGCTGCGGTGAGAAAAAAGATGATGCCTCCCGAAAGGAAGGAGTAGAAACTGTTTTGCCCTCACAGGCAAACGAGGTTAAGGTAATGGTGCTGAAGAAGACAGCGTTCAGCCATGAGCTGGTGAGCAACGGCAAGGTGACGGCATCACAATATGCCGACCTTTCCTTCAGGGTAACTTCTGAGCCTGTGACGCACATATATGTGAAGAACGGTGATCATGTAATGAAAGGTCAGAAGATAGCCGAACTTGCCCTTTTCACTATGAAGAACAGTCTGGAGAAAGCGGAAATTGCGCTGCGCCAGTCGGAACTGGAGATGAAGGATGTTCTGATAGGTCAGGGATATGCTTCCGACCGTATGCAGGAAATACCTGAAGATATAGTTCAACTGGCAGAGGTGAAAAGCGGTTATGCCCAGAGCCGTGCCGCATACGAGCTGGCAAAATATGAACTTGAACATGCCGTGATAACAGCGCCGTTTGACGGAGTTGTGGCAAATCTTGAATCGCGCAGCTTCAACCGCCCAGACGGTTCGAAACCTTTCTGCCGTGTGATAGGAACCGGTGGCATGGAAATATCTTTCAAGGTGCTTGAAAGTGAACTTCCGCTTGTGAACAGGGGCGACATGGTAGAGGTCGCTCCGTTTGCCGGGATTGCCGGAAAATGCGGTGGAACAGTGTCGGAAATAAATCCGTTTGTAGATGAGAACGGACTGGTGAGTGTAAGGACAAAGGTGAACGGTGGCGTGAAACTGTTTGATGGCATGAACGTGCGTGTAAGCGTGAAACGTTCCGTACCGAACCAATACGTTGTGCCGAAGACAGCCGTGGTGCTGCGTACAGGCAAGCAGGTGATATTTACCCTGAAGGACGGCAAGGCCATGTGGAACTACGTGACTACCGGGCTGGAGAACATGACCGAATATACCTTGGCACGGTGGGAAGGCGACGGCATAAAGGAAGGTGCGCAGGTTATCGTAACCGGCAATGTGAACCTTGCGCATGAAGCCCCAGTGGAAGTGATACCTTAAAACCTTCCGTATTATGGTGAAATTTCTTATAAAAAGACCGATAGCGGTACTCATGGCTTTCACCGCCTGCTTCATAGTGGGGCTGGTGACTTATTTCTCATTGCCGGTATCGCTGCTTCCCGATATAGACATACCGCAGATTACCGTGCAGGTAAGCGGCGAGAACTCCTCCGCACGCGAACTGGAGAATACGATGGTGGCTCCCGTCAGAAGGCAGCTCATGCAGGTGTCAGGGCTTACCGAAATGAGGAGCGAAACACGCGACGGGGCTGGTATCATCCGGTTGTCGTTCGATTTCGGCACGAATACAGACCTTGCCTTCATAGAGGTGAACGAGAAGATAGATGCCGCAATGAACGGTCTGCCCAGAGATGCGGTGCGCCCGAAGGCTATAAAGGCAAGTGCCACTGATATACCTGTATTCTATCTGAACATGACCCTGAAGGATGTGGTTCCGTATCAGGAAACAAACGGTGACGCTTTTCTTGAAATGTGTACGCTGGCTGAAAATGTGGTGAAACGCCGTATAGAGCAATTGCCTCAGGTGGCGATGGCTGACATGACCGGTGTGCCTCAGAAAATGCTCCGTATTGTGCCGGACATGGGCAGGATGGAGAGTCTTGGTATGGGCATTGCCGACCTTGAAGGTATACTCTCGTCAAACAATGTGGAGCCGGGAAGCATGCTTGTGCGTGACGGATACTATGAATACAACATCCGTTTCGCTTCCATTCTCCGTACGCCTGAGGATGTGGAGAATATATACTTCAACCGTAACGGGCTTGTCATGCAGCTCAAGGACATTTGTAGTGTCAAGACCGTTACACGTAACGAAACAGGCCGTTCGCTTGCCGGAGGCAAACGTGCCGTGACTCTTGCCATCATAAAGCAGGGTGAAGAGAATATGGACAATCTGCGCAATGAGCTGAAAGAGACTACGGATTATTTTTCAAGGATATATCCCGGCATTGAGTTCAGCATCACGCGTAATCAGACTGAACTGCTTGACTATACCATCTCAAACCTGCAGCAGAACTTTACTTTGGGATTCCTTTTCATATTCATTGTGGCGGTGTTTTTCATCGGCGATGTGCGCTCACCGCTGGTCATAGGCATAACCATGATTACGTCGGTTATCATAACCTTCTTCTTTTTCTATATATGCGGTATTTCGCTCAATGTGATCTCGCTTTCGGGACTGATTCTTGCGGTTGGTATGATGATAGACAATTCCATAATAGTGACGGAGAACGTATCACAGTATCGGGAGAAGGGATATTCGCTGAAGCGTGCGGTCGTGACGGGAACATCGGAAATGATTACTCCGATGCTGAGTTCGTCTCTCACCACCATCGCGGTGTTTGTGCCTCTGGTGTTCATGAGCGGTATAGCCGGAGCCATCTTTATGGACGAGGCGTTCTCAATCACTTCAGGACTGATGGTTTCCTATTTCACCGGTATCATGTTGCTGCCTGTACTGTATGTACTGTTATATAGTATCGGCATAAGAAAACATAATTGGTTTACTGCCAACTTCAAGAACTTGCTTAAGAACGAATGGCTTACACGTTTCTATGATGCCGGTATCGAGTGGGTGTTCGCGCATAAGAAGCCGGTTATGGCGTTTGCGTTCCTGTCACTTCCGCTATGTGTACTGATGTTCAGGGTAATCGAAAAGGAACGAATGCCCAAAATCGACCAGAATGAAACGGTTGTGAGCATAGAATGGAATGAGAACATCCATGTGGATGAGAACAACAGGAGGGTAAATGCCATACTCGCCATGACCGATTCTATTGTGGAGGAGCATACGGCATACGTGGGTATGCAGGACTATCTGCTGGGTACGGAGAACGAACTCTCCGCTGCCGAGGCTGAACTTTATTTCCGCACGGCGGAACCGTCTCAGATACCAGTACTTACAGAAATGCTTGGCGGCATGTTACGCAGGGAATATCCGGCTGCTACGGTGACTTTCTCACCGCCTGTAACCATATTCGAGAAACTCTTCGTGACCGGAGAACCTGACCTTGTGGCTCAGTTGCAGACATCCGACCGCACTTCCACTCCCGAAGCATCCGATGTGAGGAAGATAGAAACAGACATCGCCAAAGAGACAGGCTATACGCCATACAGTACTCCGTTCCGCAGCCAGTTGAACCTGGAGGTAGACCGTAACCGTCTGCTTATATATAATGTGAGCTATGACGAAGTGGTAAGGGTGCTGCGTACAGCCTTGAAGGATAATCAGGTATCCACCTTGCGATCATATCAGCAGTATCTGCCTGTCGGCATAGCCGGAAGGGAGATGAGCGTTAACCGTATCCTTGCCGAGACACTTGTGGAAACCAACGCTGATGCGGTTACGAAGGAAAGGAATTACATTCCTTTGCGTGAGCTGGTACGTGTCTTTCCTGACGAGGATTTGAAGGAAATCACAGCGGGACGCAACGGTGAATACATACCCGTGAACTTCCATGAGGTGGATAACGTGCCTCAGGTGATGGATGGTGTACGCCGTGCGGTAGATAAGGACAGCCGTTGGGATGTGTCGTTCGGAGGCAGTTTCTTCTCCAACAAGAAAATGATGGGCGAACTGACCGTCATTCTGCTTATCTCCGTACTGCTTATGTACTTTATCCTGTGCGCCCAGTTCGAAAGCTTCGTCCAGCCGCTTATAGTGCTTGCTGAAATACCTATTGACATAGCTTTCGGCCTTGTACTTCTATGGGCTACAGGGCATACCATGAACCTCATGTCGGCTATCGGTATAATTGTTTCGTGTGGTATTGTGGTAAACGACTCTATCCTGAAGCTGGACTCCATAAACGAACTGCGCAAGGAAGGCATGCCCCTGCTTGATGCGATACATACTGCAGGACACCGTAGACTGAGGGCTATCATCATGACCACGCTGACTACCGTGTTCGCCATGGTTCCGTTGCTGTTCACTTCCGATATGGGTTCTGAAATACAACGTCCGCTTTCGGTTGCGATGATAGGTACCATGATGGTAGGACTTATCGTCAGTCTTTTTGTAATTCCTCTTATTTACTGGTTTATATATAGAAAACATGAAACTAAGAAAAACTAACATACTGCTTCTGTCCGCTCTCTTCTGTATGGAAATACACGCCCAGACAGTCCTGAAGCTTGACCTTGAGAAGACCATAACAATGGCGAACGACAGTTCGCTGTCGGCATTCCGCTTTCAGAACATGTATCTTTCCGGATATTGGGAGTACAGGAGCTATAAGGCCGCGCGACTGCCGAGTCTTAAGCTGAACATGACTCCGGCACAGTATTACAGGAACATTACTCGCCGTTATGATTCCGGACAGGATATTGATGTTTATCGTGAGCAGCAGATGTTCAGTGCCGGGGCCGGACTGAATCTTGCGCAGAACTTCGACCTTCTGGGCGGAACATTCTATGTGGATACACAGCTTGATTATATGAGAAACTTCGGGGACTCAAAGTCGAACCAGTTCTCTACTGTCCCTTTCCGTATAGGTTATCAGCAGAATTTGCTCGGGTTTAATCCTTTTCGCTGGGACAGGAAGATTGAGCCTCTCAAGTTTGAGAAGGTAAAGAAACAGTATCTCTATAATGCGGAGAGCGTGTCGGAAGAGGCGGTGAACTACTTCTTTTCGCTTGCCATGGCGCAGGCTGAATACGGACTGGCTCAGGATAATGTGGCTACAACGGATACTCTTTACGCCATAGGCGAGCAGAGGCAGAAGATCGCTTCCATTTCACAGGCTGACCTTCTTACTTTGAAGCTGGACAGGGTGAACGCTCGCAATACTCTGAAAAATGCGGAGATATCCCGAAAGCGTGCAATGTCGGCACTTGCTACATTCCTTAATATGGACCGCAACTCGTATATAGAGGTCGATTTGCCGGCCCGTCCGCGTCATATCGATATTCCTGCCGACCGTGCCATCGCGCTTGCTCATGAGAACAATCCTAAATATGTGGAACAGCGTCAGAACGTACTTGAGGCGGAACGCGAGGTGGACCGTACGAAAAAGGAGGCACGCTTCAACGCCAGCTTCAACGCCAGCATGGGATTCAATCAGGTGGCAGACAATATCAGTGCGGCTTACCGCAATATGCTGCAACAGGATCTGGTGTCGTTTACAGTATCGATTCCGCTCGTGGACTGGGGTGTGCGGAAGGGCAAGTACAATATGGCGAAGAACAACCTGAACGTGGTGAAAATTGCGGCCCGTCAGGAAGAAATAAGTCTGGAAGAGGATGTGATGATGACGGTAAGCGACTTCAGCGTGCAGCAGGATATGATAGCCAGTGCGGAGGAAGCGCTCGACCTTGCCGACCTTGCATACGACCAGACGCGCAGGAGATTCATAATAGGCAAGGCGGACATAAACAGCCTTACGCTTGCACTGAACCGTCAGCAGGAGGCTCGGAAAAACTATATTCAGGCATTGCGGAATTATTGGCTGAACTACTACAAGATACGTAAGCTGACATTGCATGACTTTGAGTCGGGCATGTCACTTACTGACCGTTTCGATTTTGATAACCATTTGAGATGATCTTGTAATGAGCAACATAAAAGATAAGACCGAAGGGCGGCCTCTTATATGGTCGTCATTTACTCTCATCGTGACATTCGTGTGTCTGTCGCTTGTCGGGCTTGCACTTGTGCCGCTGCTTCCTGTAAAACTCTCGCCGTCGCATGACATGCCCGGACTTTCCGTTTCCTTCTCCATGCCCGGAAATTCCGCCAGGGTTGTAGAGACAGAAGTGACAAGCCGTCTGGAAGGGATGCTGTCGAGGGTAAACGGGATAAAGAATATCACTTCCGTTTCCGACAACGATGGCGGTTATATCAGTATTGGGCTTGACAAGCATACGGATATAGACGCTGCACGTTTTGAGGTCTCTACGCTGATAAGGCAGTTGTGGTCGCAGCTTCCTGACGGGGTGAGCTATCCCCAAATTTCCACACGGCGCAGTGACGACAATGCTTCGCGTCCGTTTATGACCTATACGCTGAATGCTCCCGCCACTCCTATCATAATACAGAAGTACGGTGAGGAACGTATCAAACCCATGCTTTCGGCATTGAATGGAGTGTATAAGGTGGAACTCAGCGGTGCGACACCTATGGAGTGGCGCATAGTGTATGACATTGTTCAGCTGGAACATATCGGAATATCGGTACAGGATATTCTTTCCGCCATTGCGGAACGATATGGCGGAGAGTTCCTTGGTATATGCGAACTTGAGAACAGTGGCGGTTCGGAGTGGATAAGGCTCGTGCGTACCACAGAGGGCGGCACTGACGGTTTCGTGCCTTCCGAAATAACCGTGAAGACGAGAGACGGAAGCATGATTCCGCTTGATCGTCTGGTAAAGGTAACACGCACCGAGCAGGAACCGGCCTCTTATTATCGTATCAACGGTCTTAATTCGGTCTATCTTTCAATTACGGCATCTGAAACCGCCAACCAGCTTGCATTGGCAAAGGAGGTGAAGAAAATCATAGCCGAAGCGAAAGCCGTGATGCCTCCCGGATATGAAATCCATACCGGTTATGATGCGACCGAATATATCTCTAAGGAACTGGATACCATCTATTTCCGCACAGGCATTACCGTGTTGATACTGTTGCTTTTCGTAGCACTTATCACACGCAATATGCGTTATCTGTTTCTGATTGTTACGGGACTGACCGTAAATATTGCGGTTGCGGCAATCCTGTATTATGCACTGGGACTTGAAATCCAGCTTTATTCGCTTGCCGGTATCACAATCTCGCTGAACCTTGTGATAGACAATATTATCGTGATGACCGACCATATTCTGAGAAGACGCGATCTGAAAGCCTTCATGTCGGTACTGGCCGCTACCCTGACTACTATCGGGGCACTCGTCATAATCTTCTTCCTTGACGAGAAGATACGTTTGAACCTTCAGGACTTTGCGGCCGTTGTTATTATCAATCTTGGTGTTTCGCTGCTGGTGGCGCTTTTCTTCGTGCCTCCTTTGATAGAGAAAATCGGACTGGCCGCCGGCAGACCTCGTCGCGCTCGTATGTGGGTAAAGCGTGGTGCGGTGTATTTCACACGTTTCTACCGTGGCATGATAGTACTGCTCTGCCGCTATCGTGTCATTGCTTTCGTACTGCTTGTGCTTGGCTTCGGACTTCCCGTATTCATGCTTCCAAATAAGATAGAGGATGCGGAAGCCAAAGGCGGATGGGCGGAATGGTACAACAAGGTATTCGACAATACAATTTATAGAGAAGACATAAAACCGATAGTGGACAAGGCTTTGGGTGGTTCTCTCCGTCTGTTTGTGGAAAAGGTGTATGATGGCAGCTACTTCAACCGTGACGAGAGTGAGGTCGTGTTGTCTATCAATGCCACGCTTCCGAACGGCAGTACATTGGAGCAGATGAACGTGCTGATAAAGAGAATGGAGACCTATCTCAGTGAATTTAAGGAAATACGCCAGTTTCAGACTTCCGTGTACAATGCACGCAGGGCAAGTATTCAGGTATATTTCAAGAAGGAGCACAGCCATACGGGATTCCCATACGTGCTGAAGTCGAATGTAATCAGCAAGTCGCTTACTCTGGGAGGTGGAAGTTGGTCGGTTTACGGACTGCAAGACCAGGGATTCAGTAATGACGTGCGTGAATCAGCGGGAAGTTTCCGTGTAAAGATGTACGGATATAACTATGACGAATTGGAATATTGGGCAGAAGAAATGAAGAAACAGCTGCTTGCCCATCGCCGTATAAAGGAAGTGACAATAAACTCAGAGTTCTCATGGTGGAAGGATGATTATACGGAGTTCTATCTTGAGTTCGACAAACGCAAGATGGCAAAGGAAAATCTTACGGCACACAGTCTTTTTGCCGTATTGCGTCCGGTATTCATGCGAAACCAATTGGCTGGAAGTATCATTTACGACAACAGTCTGGAGTATCTTCGCCTTTCTTCCATACAGAGCGGTGACTACGATGTGTGGGCGTTTATGGCCGCTCCGTTTGTGGTGGACGGAAAGCGGTACAAGCTTTCCGATTTTGCGGTGATGGCAAAGGGACAAGCTCCGAAACAGGTGGCAAAAGAAAACCAGCAATATCGTCTATGCCTACAATATGAGTATATAGGGTCGTCAGAACAAGGAAGAAAGTTGCTGGAGAAAGACATCGAGCTTCTGAAGAAGCGTCTGCCCATGGGCTATACAGTACAAAATGAGAATGCCTATTGGAATTGGGGTAAGGATGACGATAGCCAGTATCTGCTGTTATTGGTCGTTATTTCCATTATCTTCTTCATATCGGCTATTCTCTTTAATTCTCTGAGCCAGCCGCTTACCATAATCTTCGTGATACCGGTATCGTATATTGGGGTATTCTTGACTTTCTATCTGTTCGGGCTTAATTTCGACCAGGGAGGTTTTGCATCCTTTGTGCTGCTTTGCGGTATTACGGTGAATGCAAGTATCTATATCCTAAACGAATATAATGCCATAAGAAGGAACTTCCCGAAACTTTCTCCGTTGAGAGCCTATACAAAGGCATGGAATGTGAAGATTATTCCCATCTTCCTTACCATCATGTCTACCATCCTTGGATTCGTACCGTTTATGATAGGCGACAAGACACCGTTCTGGTTCCCTCTGGCTGCAGGAACAATAGGCGGACTGGTAATGTCGGTAATCGGTATTTTCATCTACCTTCCGGTACTGAGTGTTTCTGGTATAATAAGGAAAGGACTTAGAAAAAAATAGTATTAAAAGAGAAGTTTATCGTTTGTAAAAGAGAAAAATATGAATGCAATAAATAAAAAATACAATCTGGTTTTTATTATGTTTATTTCCATATTGTTTTCAGGATGTGTTACCAAGTTTGACCGTTTGGAATATGCATTGGAGTTTGCTGGAGAAAACAGAAGAGAATTGGAGAAGGTGTTGGAATATTATGGGAGTGACAGTCTGAAATATCGAGCGGCATGTTTTTTGATAGAGAATATGCCGCGTTGGTATGCTTATGGTGGTTGGCAATTAGATACGTTGGAAGTGTTGATAAGGAAGGATGGAAAGGGAAATCTGTCAAAAGATGACAAAGCGCGTTGGAGTGGTTTTGATTATCATACCTTAAATAAGGTATATGATTCAAAGGTTATAACTTCGGAGTTCCTTATTGAAAATATAAATATGGCATTTCAGGAGTGGGAGAAGCGTCCTTGGAATAAATCTTTATCCTTTGAGGACTTTTGTGACTTGATTCTTCCATATCGTATAGGTAATGAAAGATTGTCCAATTGGCGTTCGTTATATAATGCATATTATGGAAGTCTGCTTGATTCTGTTTATACAGGCAGTGATGTGTTGTTGGCCTGCAAATGTATAAATGATGAACTTAATAGGCAGGGCTACAAATATAATGCGGAGTGGAATGTACCACATTACAGAGCTGACTATCTTTTTGAGACAAGAATTGGTTATTGCCGGGAAGTCAGTGATTTGATTCAATATGCTATGCGTTCCTGCGGTATCCCTGTTGCTGCCGACTTTATGCCATATTCTCCGGACTATCGTTACTCTCACGAATGGAATGTGGTACGGGATACCACAGGCAGGTATATTCAGTTTGGTTTTGACGGTATTGATCCTGTAAGGGATAAGGTTATGAATGATGGACGCAAGAAGGGAAAAGTGTACCGTTACTGTTATGCTTTACAGAATGAGAGAGAAGTCTTACGTAATAATTTCGGTTGGAATATTGGCGGTGCTGAAGGTCTGTATTGGAAGGATGTTACTTCTGAATATTTTGGGCGTAATCAGGCGGTTGTAAATGTTTTCGCAACAGATAAGCCTCTTGTAGGCCTATCCGTTTTTTCCACTAATGGTTGGCAGGTCATAGGAGAGGGAGTTTATAAGAGCAGTGGTAAAGCTGTTTTTGACAATATTGAGCCTTCTATTATATACGTACCTATTAGTTTGAACAGAGGAGCTAAACCTGTTGGATATCCGTTTATGCTTGACAGGGACGGTCATGTTGAAGAATTCATTCCAGATACGATAAAGACTGGAAAGGTTATACTTAAAAGGAAAATGGCATTAATACCTCGTGTTGCGGCTTGGGGATACTCACAGATTGGAGCGCGTATAGAAGGAGACACTAATGTAGACTTTAAAAATCCAAAACTTATAGCAGAAATAAAGGATACAATGGACTATACATTTCAGGTTCTGGAAGGGTTATGTTCAGAACCGGTAAAATATATAAGATATATACCACCTGTTGGGTTCTTGCAACTTGCAGAATTAAAACTTTACGAGGATGCCGAACTTAAGGAGGAAATTAAAATTACCCCTGTTACAGATTTCCCTAATATTGAAAGAGTTGTAGATGGGGATATTTTGTCTTACGTGTATCGGGAATCACAAGGAGTTATAAAGCCTTTGGTTTTTGCTCTTGATTCCTTGCGACAAGTAAAAAGTCTTTATTATATAGCAAGAACAGATGATAATTATGTCTGGGAGGGGGATATGTATGAACTTCTTTACTTTGATGGTGAAAAAGGCTGGAAACCGTTGGGAGTGAAAACCGCAGTATCAAAACATATTAGTTTTGATGCGCCTGGCAATGCACTGCTATGGTTAAGAAATAGAACAAAAGGGAAAGAGGAGCAGGTTTTTATATACAAGAATAATAGACAATGGTTCAATTCGGATTTTAGCACCTGTGGGCTATGTAAATAGAACTATGCCAAACTTTCAAATTGTCATTTCTCCAGTCTACACTCGTCGGGACGGGTGAACCAGCCCGTTCCCCGACCAATGAGTTTATAGAGAAAAAATAATGCGTGACACAGTTTATTTTACACAACCCCAGTCTAATATTACTTTTAATATCATTGATTTTCAAATATTTATCCGAAAGTAAAATTAGAGAGAATCAAGTTTGTTAAAATGAATCTCTATAAACCCTTTGTGTAATCCATTAAGGTTCTATCTTCCGGTATATATTTTAACTCTTTACATTTATTCAATAATTTCATTGCTAAGCCCCAGAAATCTGTTGGAGTATCAGACCACTCAGATAGAATATTAATAAGATTCTCCATGTCTTCTGTTTTCGCCATACGTGAATCACCACCACGTTTACCGTAGGATATATTATCTTTTTCTTTATGCGAAAGTAATGTAGCAACTAAATTACGAATAACCTCCCTGATATTATCATCCTCTGGAAGAATTTTACGTAAAAATGATTGAATATTATTATAATATAAAGAATATGAATAATCAGGGTTCTGTTCGGAAATCCCTAATATTTCTCTAACATTTTCTTTTAAAGGTACTTCTCCAAATAAATCTACTTCTTTTGTGCTATTGGCTTCAATAATTTTATCAGCAGCTGTTATTAAATCTTCAATTGTTCTTTTTGCTATTTCCATAAACTTAAAATTTAAACGGCTTTAATATTAAATGATGCTTTTAACTCCTCAATTGCATTTTCTAATGAACGCTTTGAAATAGGATCAAATAAAATTTTCTTTGTTGCAATTTTAGAAGATATAAGCATTTCATCATTGTTATATTTAGCAAACTCATTACTTTTTGTTTTTCCATTAGGCAATGATTCTAAATATACTCCATATATTATAGAAGGTGATATATGTAACTCTTTAGCTAATAATTTTACTCTTGAAGGGAATGAAACTATTTTATTCAGTTTCTCTTGTATTGTTGGATTAATCAATATGTCTAGCGCAAATTTATCTGCTTTTTGTTCATTCAACAATAAACCAGGATTATTGGGGGTTGAAAAGTGATAACTGATAGACTCTATTATATCAAAATCATTTATTACATGATACAATTCATGCAGTAAACTAAGCCACAATTTATGATACTTCTTCCCCATATCAGTTATAACAATGCAGGGCTTCCCATCCAATATCATTGTACATCCATATGCATTAGTACCTTCAGAATATGACTGCGTTATAACTGTTACTCCTATTTGATATAATACTAAAACAAATCTATAATATCCATCTTTTTCGTCTTCAGTAAATTCTGATGCTCTTTTTAAAATTTGGCATAGCAAATCTTTGTCAAAAGTATTTTGATTGTTTAATTTATTAAATGAAGATATTGAACATCTTAGCCAAAATGAAGTCATTTTTGATTCTTTTTCTTCATATATTTGTCTTTTTGATTTACTAAAAAGTACAGGCATTAATGTCGTATCATCGTATTCATAAATAGATTTTATTCCAAGAAAATCACAAATACTTTTCTCGTATTCATCAACATTAGCTCTTGGCGAAATAATACCTTTCTTTTTCAATGCAGGTATATCGAATTTTTTTGCAATGTAAGAAACCTTTTCTAAATATTCGAATGATTGTGTGTTTTGTTCATTCTTATAACAATATGTCGAAACAAATTTATCTTCTGGTATACCCAGAATTTTCATTAAACGGACAGCTTGCATAAATTTTAGGTCTGCTTTCCCTTGCAAGAATTTACTCAATGTCGCTCTTGTAACTCCTATTTCATTTGAGATAGCAGAATCAGTAATATCATTTTCATAGAGAAATTGTGATAACATTTCACTCAATGATAAATCACTTTCATAAATTGGTTCATTTTTTTCTATTATGTACATTTCAATGCTATTTTTGTGCAAAAATAGCATATATGCATATCATTTACAACATTCCAATGCTAAAAATAGCATTGGAATGTTGTAAATGATAAATTTGAAGCAAGGATTGAATACAATAATTGCCTTTAAAAAGTATCTATGTAATACACTATCCTGAAGTTAGCCATTCACGATGACATGAGTGGCTAACTTCAATTTATAAATAAAGGCGAATTTCGAGAACATCCGCCTTAGAAACATATATCCCTTCCAACGAACCAGAACGTAATTCACGGGCCAGTTTGTTACAGTCCACTGCATCAGTCTTACAAAGTTTTTCCTTGCTCATGGTCGGTACATCTGCAGGATGAACCACGATGTTGGTTATTCCTAAACCCGTCAGCTTCTCATATATCCAAAAGCCGCAGAATCCGGCTTCATATACAGAGAAGTAATTGGTGCCCGGATAATTGCTGACAAGATACTTGTGCAACGCTTCCGGTTCAGGACTTTGGTTGAATAGAGTTCAGAGTTAAAATTTCTCTGAACTCTATTCAAATCTATCGAATTAACTTTTATATCAATATCGCACTTTTCAAATTTCATTTCAGAACAAAGATCACCCAATTCATATTTCGCTTTCAGAAATGCGAGTTCATGTTAGAGGGAATCAACTCTCTGTTCGAGAGTCGGTTTTTCTTCCTGTTGGTTTTTAGACTGCGCCATGACAGCGGTAAATGAAACAACACACAAAAGTAAGCAAAAAATCTTCTTCATAACAATAGCACTTTATTACGTTATTTATATCTAAATTTATTATGTTATTTATTTCGTTTGTTATAATGTTCGTTATTTATAACAAATGTACATTTGAACATTATAACAAATATACACAATCAGGTTATGACAAACGAACAATCAACAGCACACCAGATTATCCATCGAAGCTTCCTTGATATACGTATCAATGAACGCCTCAATACCCAATTTATTGCGGAAGTCTGCTGAAAAATTATGCTGTCGATAGCAAGTCATCGAGCGTTGCTTGTCATCTGCCAAGGCTGCTATACCTTTGCACTGTAAAAATCTGAGGTGACAGTATGACGGATTCCGTTTATACGGATGAATAGCGAGCTTCTGACAATAGGGAAACGAAATGGAGGAATGTACTTCAGGAAAAACCTTGCCGAAAGGCAATTGAGAAACGTCATGGAATAGTGACCAAAGGGAGCCATGCAGTGACTTCCGCTGTGGCTGATACCGCTTGCGGTGTCGGCTATCGGGTAAGAGATACGGCTATAGCGGACACTTGTGTACACGATGCGAGAAAGCACTTGCAGACAGAGGTTGTTTAGGCAAAGACTAAGTTCCGTGTCGGAAAATGCGGCATCATGCGCATGAGTGCCCTTCTTGCCAGGCTCCAGTTTTCCTGCAAGTTTGTCGAGTAGAAATAAGCGGAGTCAAAGGGACAATAATACAGCCGCTGTCTTAATGGGGCGAGTGGAGGAAAGAGCCATTCAGTGTTAGCTCATCTGTAGACAATCCTCCTTAATTAATGCGTGGGCAGTTCACTATACGATTTAACATTCGCCATATGTTGATCAACTTTGTTTAATAATTCACAAAAATCCGTAAAAGACCATCCTCTATCAGGTCTTTTTCTTATATTTGCATATAGATTTCATATATGAAATCTATATTATAGAAAGTTGGCAAAAAAAACGAACATATTGTAAAGGGTATGATTTCTGATTTTAATTATAATGTTATAAATCAGAAAGAGATAATCGAATTGCTACATTCGGTTAGGAAGGTGTATGGTTTCACCAATTACAGACTTGCAGATTTTATTGAATACATTGAGGATATATGTAATGTTGAAGAAGTCAGTTCTGCTAATGAACGTATGTCTGTTATCCCATTATATGCAAAACCTAAAGCTGATATTTATGACTTGGCGGCGGCATCATCGAGATCATCATATTTTAGTTTCTATACTGCCATTACAATACATGGTCTGACTCTTCAGTTGCCTAAGCATATATATATGACTAACGAGCGTAACAGCTATATCAAGTATGATAATACGTTAAAGCAGGAGACGATAGATGCAGCATTTAATAAGAAGCCGAGGCAAACTGCAAATATAAGGACTATCCAGAACTATAAACTTCACCTGATAAATGGTCAGTCAAATAACAGGCTTGGTGTAGCTCCATTTCGTGACTGTTATTTCGTCACAGATGTTGAGAGAACTATTCTTGATTCTGTTGCACGACCTTTTTATGCTGGTGGTGTAACCCAGGTTCTTGAAGCAGTTGTCAACGCAAAGAATATAATAGATATTGATAAACTTGTCTATTATTATAATCAGATGCATTATATTTATCCTTATCATCAGGCTTTGGGCTTTTATCTGGAAAAAGCAGGATATGATAATCAGGCACTTGTTCCTTTTCTTAAAATGAAACAAGTGCATAAATTCTATCTTACTTATAACATGAGATTTATTGAATTTGATCCCCGTTGGAGTCTTTTTTATCCTCGTGGATTCTAAAAGGTTCTATAAGGTTCTTGACGAAATCAAAATAATAGTCATAATCCTTTTATTTTGAGTTTTCTAAGTAACCAGTTGAAGAAAATAAAATAGCGCATATATAACTCAGACAACGGGTATTACGCATGTTTTGCGAGAAAGCTCATTCCTTTAGGTATGGGATGAATCGTCGTCCGTCTCACACTTTCTTCTGGTCTTCGATATACCTCACGATGGACACCATTGCCTTTGACTATGCAATTCCCGCTATTAGGGCTTGCTCGGGGCTTTCACCCGTTAGACAATGCTCATGCCGAGCGTACTAAAAAAAGCCATTCCAACACCTTAATCGTAAGGTATCGAAATGGCTTATTAAATAAAGATGATTTTAGATTTATCTGGACTCAGTTTCCATCACCTTTTTCAATTTTTCTGCAAATTCCAGATAATCTTTTAATTCGTTTCTTGTTCCACGGGTAAAATGGGAGTTTTCATCCTCTCTAATGCAAGCGGATAAATAAGTCTCAAAATCTTGAATATAATAATTCAATCTCCATAAAGCGAGGTCTTTTCGCCCTTCCAAATAATATGCAATCGGCAATGCTTTAAGAGATGTTGATTTCCCAATTTTTCTATTTTCCATTTCTGAAATAAGATTTTTTCTATCAGAAATATAGTCTATATATGATATTCCTATTTCCATAATGGATTCTATCATATTGTTTACTATGGAGGTAATGTCATCTCCTTTAGCAAATTCCCAATCTATTCTATCCATCATATTCATTAATGCATTTGAATAAGTCGAATATTTATAATTGGGGAAAGGCCAATGAAAATCAAAATACTTTCTCAGTAAATTAAATTCATCTTTATATAAAACTCCAACGTATGGTATTATTGATTTTATTGGATGATAATAACGGGTCTGAAATTCAATCTGTTGTAATACATTATCATCTTTTTCTCTAACAAAAAAATCTCCACTACGTTTGATGAATCCATAATTATTAAGGCGTTCCGTTACTATATGGATTATTTGTTTTTGTAACTCTTTCATTTTTTACACATATTAAATTAAACGTTCAAATTTAGAAATAATGTCTATATATAACAACATATTTACCAGTATACGGCTGACCAATTTTAAAATATTTTATGCTTTTTGCATTTTCCCCAATAGGAATAAAAGGTGGAGTTTGCTTTCGCATTATGGGGATGTTGATTTTTTGGTTAGGAGTCATTCTTGCTGTTGGTCCATTCTTTACTTCAAACAAATACAGATATTCGCCTTTTTCTCCAACAAAATCAAAACGGTTCCGTACTCCATACAAATCTACTGTAACTTCTGTTTTTATTACGCGCCCTCCGTCTGCTTCAAATTCAGCGATAGCCCTATCGACTCCCTCCTTACCTTTCTGGTATGGAGTAAGTCGTTGTGCCTGTCCTGCTGTACTTGTCGGTTCTGAGTTCTTAGGCATAGCATCCGGCACAGAGTTTAATGCTCCGGTTTCTCCAACAGGTGTATTCTTCCAAGAGAACATTCCTCTTCCCTGCGCGATGGCATTTCCGTGCCAGAAGTTCTGTCCTTTGGCGATGGCTATTCCTCCCCCAAAGACTCCTCCTAGTGCGCCTCCACACATCGCTCCGGAAAAAGCCCCCATAGTCCCGTTTCCCAATGCATTGAGAAAACCTCCTCCTGCCATGAGTGTATTTCCTGTTCCGAGCGTGAATCCTGAAGCGGCTCCTCCCACCATTCCTGAAATCGCTCCACCGATAAATCCTGCCCCTCCGACAGCTCCTCCGACCAGTGGTCCCAGTGCCCCTGCGGCGGCTCCGACACCGAAGTATCCAAGAAACTGTCCAAAGTTACTAATATTATCCCAATGTGTTGCAACATTGATGGCTCCACCTATAATGGCTCCCGCTATAATCCATCCGATAACTTCCCCGTTCTCATCCACATAGCACAGGGGTCTGTTCATACAGTATCCGTACCTGTTCATAGCCTGTGTAAAGTCCGGCAGCTGTACATAGGGGTCAGGACTCAGGAATCTTCCAAGTATCGGGTCGTACAGTCTCGCATTCATGTGGATCAGTCCGAATCCGTCCAGGTGTTCGTGTCCCGTAAACCCTCTTCCTGTCATCAGGCTTGGCGCTTCTGTGCCGGTATAGATTTCCTGCGTGTCGGGGTCTCTCCTGCTTCCCCATGCATCGAAGCTGTTTTCCTCGATGATGTTTCCTTTGTCGTCCGCCACCTGCAGGATGCTTCCCAAATAGTCACGGTGCAGGAAGCGGATATCGGTTTTCCCTTCTTTTTTGACGAGAAGTGCAGGCGCTTCGTAACAGTCTCCTCCTACATAGAGCCTTTCCTCCGTTCCGCTGCTGTCGCAATGGGCTTCATAGTTCCCTCCGAGGTAATACCTTGTGTATACCGTCTTTCCCTCTTCGGCCATTCTCATCCGTACCCTGTCGAACTGAGCATTGTAGGTGAATTCCGCCCTTCTGTTTCCTTCCTCTATCCATGCGGGTCTGTCTGCGGCAGTATATCCCACCTGCAGTCCGCTGTGTATGCAGGCTTCCTTTTCCGGTGTGTTTCCTGTAACGGCGTAGGGTCGGTTTGGGTTGGTATATACCATTTCTCCGGCATCCCCTTTCCGTACGATGTTTCCGTCGGGTGTGTATTCCACCTTTTTCCCGGCGTAGAGGGTCAGTCTCTGCAGGGTATCGTATTCAAATAGTTCCGTCCTGTTTCTCAGAGCATCCTGTCTGCTCTTCAGGTTTCCGTTTGCGGCATCAAATTCGTATCGCTGGTCCATCAGTACCTTTCCGTCGCCGTACAGGATACGTCTTGCGGTAGGAAATCCCCATTCATCGAATTCGTACCTTCTGTCGTATTCCCCGGTAGCGATTCGGGTAAGCTGTCCGTGTCTGTCCTCTTCGCCGTAGCTGTATACACAGGTGCCGTCGTCCAGATACACTCCGGTCAAGGTGCCGTTTCTGTAAACAAGCTGTTCGGTGCAGAGCTTTCCGTACTGTGAAGAATAGGAGATGGTAGAAAGCATTCCGTCTTCTGTATATCCGTATGTCTTCTCCAGCCAATATCCTTCGGGTGCTTCTTTCCTGATGTTTTCCACCCTTCCGTACGCATCGTAGGTGTAGTAGGTGGCAGTACCGTTGTCTGAAACGATGGAGAGAAGCAGGTCTTCGTCTTCAGCATAGGTATATGCAGTGGTAAAGTCGGGGTGTATCAGTCTGGTGATACGTCCGTACCGGTCATATTCCTTTACCACCTGTCTTCCGTCGGCATCGGTTTCCCTGAATACGTTTCCTTCCTTATCATATTCGGTTCTTCGTATTCCTGCACTCGGATCCTTGATGGCAGTCCGTCTTCCATATTCATCGTAGTAGAACCTTGTCTGTACACTGTCTGATGCTACTATTACGAGCGGCTGTCCGTCCGCCCGGTAGAAATAGGCGATATTTCCCCCTTCATCGGTAGCGCTTGTCATCAGTCCGTCCGCACTGTACTGTCGGATGTGTCGTATCCCGTTTTCTGTGAGGGTATCTGTCAAGGCTCCGTATGCACACGAGTCCACTTTTCCGGATGCATAACGTGTAGAGGTCTTCCGGTCGTAGCGGTCGTAGGTATACTGATTCCACAAGGCAGGAATACTGTCCTTGTCCGGCAGGGATTCTCTGACAAGCAGTCCCGTTTTCGTGTCATATACCTTGTCCGTCTTCAGTTCCTTTCCGTCGAAACGTGTGGTTGCGGTACGTACCTCCCGTTTCAGGGCATCGTAGTAGGTCTTGACGAGTGGCTTTCCGGTTTCTGCTACGGTTACACAGAACAGTCCAGGTTCTTCGGGGCGACTCCATGTGGTTACGGCCTGTTTCTTTCTGCCGTCCGGGTATGTGGTCGTCAGAAGGTTTCCCCATTCATCATATTTATACTGTGTGGTTCTTCCCTTGTGGTCTGTATCGCTCAGGGGGAGTCCGGTTGCTTCATCGTAGCGGTGTGTTACGTGAAATCCCATCGGGTCTATTTCCCTGACGAGCTGTCCGAGGTCATTGTATTCAAGCTGGGTCGTCAGCCATTGGTCGGATTCGTAGTTACATTGTGAATGGCTTGTCATTTGCCACCGCGTATCGTACTCAAACTTTTCCTGTAGGGATTTCTTTCCGTTGATACGCTCGATTCTGCTTACGGGCAGGTATCGGTCGTCGTAATCGATATGGATAGTCTCTACGAAAAGAGAATCATCCCGCAACTTTCGGGTTTCCACAGAATCACGGACTCCTAACATATACAACGAACCGTCATCTACATTCCGGTAGCTGTACGAAGTCTGTTCGGTATAATGTCCGGACGAAACGGAAGAGTGCAGCATCTGTCCATAGTCGTTATATTCATATTTTCCTATCGTAGTAGTTTCGTTCAGGACATTTTCTGTGGTTTCCTGTTTCAGTGTCAGCAATGCGATTCTGTTGGACTCCCTTTTCAGATCATAGATTCGCTTAATGGTATCTGTGGGAGTAGATTTTTCCACTTCACTGCCCAGCAACCCTATATCGTAGGTCGAGGTCATGGTACGGCCGTTAACCGCATCTTCTGTTTCTATCTGTTGAAATCCTCTAAATCCCATTCCGGTACGGTGAAATACCGCATTGGTGTATTTATAGCATTCCCACGACAATGTCCGGTTGTTTTCGGTGTTCTTAATCCATGTCGGCACAAACAGATGGGGGTTAATAATGACATAAGGATATCCTACATACTTGATAGCCCACGGACTCTGGACATACCGTGTGGCATTGGTCGTCATAATGTCCACATAGGCATGGTTGGAGTTTACCCCATGGCTGTCGGTCAGGTTATGCAGCATTCTCGCTTCCTGTTCGTTGTGGGAGTAGTTGTACACATGCAGTTTCTCATTGTCCACACAAATCAGTCCTCCCGACCAATAATAAGACTGGGCTACATTGGCTACAGCAAACTGAGCTGTCAGATTATCTAAATATTGGGTAGAACGCATATTGGGAGTCTGGCTGATTCTACCGTTCTCGTTCAGATATACATCCACTTTTCCTCGCTGGTTGCGCAACAGGTCTGGAAGTCCGTCGCTGTCTACATCCACTAGCATGAAGTTCAGTCCCACCGTTTCGTGGAAACAATAGAACAGTTCTTCTGTATGTTCCTTAAATCCGGGATTTTCCGCACTGTACGAAGAGTTTCCTGTAGACATTAGGAAAAGCCACTGTTTGCCATTTTCCACATTCCAGTCGAATGTAATCAGAGTACGGTCCGGAGTATGGGGATCAACGTGGCATACATTACCCGAAGCGCCTTCGTAATATTTGTATCCGCTGGCACTGGTACTTTTCAGATTGTTTTCATTGTTGCAGGCTCCATGACAGATTCCGTCACCAAAATGCTTGAATCCTTCCTTGCAGTGTACCCGGCGAGGACCTAATATGATATCGATGTTTCCGTCCGCATTCATATCCGCCAACATCAGTTCACGGTCTCTGTTGTTGCTTCCTTCAAAATTGAAGTGCATGATGTTGATGGCATTTGAGTAGGCCAGTTGCTTGAAACCGTTACAGGTAAACTCATAAACATAAGTACCGTTGACATTAATCAGGCAAATATCCGTCTTTCCGTCTCCGTTGTAATCCATTGGAATCAGGCGGTCGGCATACAGTGCACGAGAATCCACTTGATAAAAGGTAAAATCAAAGCATTCGTTGTCATAAAGTACCTTTCTGCTGTCCAGATCGACTAATAAGGCGCGGGAGGGGTATTTGTCATGGTCCGGATTGTAGCAGCTCGAAATAGCCAAGAGTTCGATTTTTCCATCACCGTTGAAATCACCGAAAATACATTGGCGTTCGTGTACATATCCTTCTTGCTCCGGATAGGCATAATCCATATGGCGAGCAGGATTTATCTGACTGTCATAGACGGTTACTTTCAACGTATCCTTCTGTATGACTGGAGGTATTAGCTTTTTCTTCTTGATATAGTTGATTTTCACCAATTCATCCACACCATCTCCATCAATATCGACAGCTTCCAACTGCCTAAATCCTTTTCCAGCGGTAAAGACTACAGGTTCGATAAACTGATCGCTCAAGTCCTTGTAGACCAGCAGTTCTTGCGTTTCATTATATTCGCCCTGATTAGGAATTGGATAGGTTATCAGTCCGTCGCTATTGGAAGTCTTGCTGAATTTCCCTCTTGATATGACAAGAGAAGAATAGCCGGTTTGTCCTTGTTGCGAATTGTGGAAGTATTTGGACAGATAATGAGTGTGATCGCTCAAAAACTCAATGCTGCGTCCGTCTCCATATCCGAAGCGTAGGGGACTCAGGCTGCGGTGGTGAGAAGTTTCGCATTCCAAACTGTCCGGTAAGTAGACTCCACTGTTTTGATAGCTAATCCGGTATCGGCGCCAGAGATTACCCTTGTAGAATGAAGAGACAGTCTCCAATAGTTTACTATATTTGAATGATTTCCCATCTGCATAGCGTGTGATAGCGTTTGGTATGTTACGATAATTGAATACAATGGAGTCATTGTACACTCCCTGAGCTTCTCCATACCGGATTGTCCGTATGTAAGGCAGATTGTCTGCCTGCATGTAGGTGTACTGTATCGTACGCCCTTTGCGGTTGGTGTACGAAGTCATTACATAACTGAACGGGGCTTGTGGAGAATTTTCAAATACGGCTGTATTCCCATCCGGATAGTGTACTTTCAGACGGCTTTCCGATTCTCTGTTTACTCGTATGAATCCTTGTTCGCTTTGCCAAGTGCCGGTGCCGGTTTTGATTAGTCGCATGCCGTCCAGCATCAGCTTGTCGTCTTGCAAGGAGAGAGGAGTGGCTTTCCCATCGTAATAGATGCTTCCGGATACGTGAGTAATACCCGAGAGTCCACTGATATTCCATCCATATCCTAATGCCGTTTCACGCTGTTGGCTATTGTACATAAAGGACAGATGGGGTTGAAACTCTTCTGTGTCAGGATGCACATCGATAGGGATGGTATAACTGACAGCACCGCTTGGAGTAAGGCTGTATTCTACCGGTATTTCGCCGACATCATACTTCTTGCTGTCACTGTTTGATACAACTGCCACTTGTGCCTTGCCGGAAAGGCTAAGCAGGAGAGCGGTTGCCATTATCATTATCTTTTGTGTTATGTGATTCATATTCATTTGTTTTTTTGAATGGTTTTTACTCTGTTTCCCGATTCATCGTATTGGTATTGTATTGGACTATAGTTCGGCTTTTCTGGCTTCAATTCGGGTTCGTCAGGAATACTGGGTACTAAATCCGCTATTACAGTGGTTTGGATGATTCCATTGGGAATGGAACTATTGGAATACTTGTAACCTGCTGTAACAATGTAATAGGTGCCTGTAGATAGATTGGGGATACTTAAGTAGGCTTGACCTGAGAAAGCCCTTTCCGGCATACCCAGACTGATGGGATCAAAGTCAGGGTCCATGAAATCATGCTCTTCGAATGTGGCAACCCATTTGAATGACAATTCTCCTTCCGACCAGTCTTCTGTTTCCCCTTTTTGTGTTTTCCTCAGGACATGAAGAGTGGTATAACTAGGTCCTGCCGAATAGTCTGTTTTCCAGTTATGGATGATAAGATTTCCCGGTAAAGGCAAGTCGAGCTGATAATAAACAGCCTTTCCTTGTGTATAGCTATATTCATTTCCTTGAAGGGGAATATAACGGAAGTTGTAATAATAATGTTTCACAGATGGCTTTTCGCCTGTATTGCGTTTGTCAGTAAATATAGACCTGTTACCGGATAAGACAACCGGGATGGCATCATTGAAGAATGTACCGTATTTTTCTATTGTTTGTGCCTGTACTGTCATACCGTAAAGAAAAGTCAGTACAATGAGCTGAATGCGTATGAGGATAGTGTGTTGTTTCATATTTTACTTGAACTGATTAGGCTATGCCATGCTTCCCGAAGAAAGATATGGCATAGCAGTTATTTGACTCAATTTTATTGTTCGCTTACATCGCACTTCCGCCCAATGCGCCTAACACGGCAGATGCTACTGCGATGATTACTTTCAAAATGGTGTCCCATACACCTTTCTTCATTGCCATAATTATCTCCTTTCTTTAAATAGTAAATAAATGTGTTCGTTTTGTCGTTTCAAGCTTGATGACAGTGCAAAAGTATGTCTTTTGTTTTAGTTTTGTGTACTAAACATACAGAAACCGTTAAACTTGTTTTTCATTATCAAACAAACGCATCATCTCTGCCGAAATTTCGGCATTCGGACTCCTGCATTTTTTTTCGCTTCCGCAGTATGCTGGCACGTATCTTTTCTAATGCACGTAGAATAAGTTCCATGCGCAGAAGGGAGTCATCTATCTCTGTAATAACAAGTAGCGTTCCGTCTTTTTCAGCATGTCTACATTCTTTTCTGTACTGCCTACTTCGCTTCTTGCGACACTCTTTGCAGTATTTGTCGAAGATTTGTGTACGGTGATTGAAGTAGAAGTTCTCGGATGGAAGCTCACGTTTGCAACATGCACAAATGCGAGCAGATGTAATCGCTGTAATCATGGCTATTAATTGATTATTTGTCGAAAATAATTTGATTTATTAAAACAATAAGCTATATTTGTCTATGCAAATATAAAACTGTTTTCATAATTAAAACAATAAACTTCACAGTTTAACCCGAAAAGATGGATGCACTGTTCAACGTAACTGATATAGTGAAGCGAGCCAAAGAGGTCATGGGCTTTAAAACAGATGTAGAACTCGCCAATTATTTAGGAGTGTCGCGTTCTACATTAAGCAATTGGTGTGCAAGAAATAGTATCGACTTTCCGCTACTATTGGAGAAGATGAAAGAAGTGGACTATAACTGGTTGCTGGTGGGAAAGGGAACTCCTCACCGCAACACACAGCTTTGCCAGTTGGGAAGGTATACCGGAGAGGTGGAAACGATATACATTTCGAAAACACCGGAAATGAAGGACGACCGGTTTGTGAAGTTGTATGATGTGTCGGCAGCCGCCAACCTGCGTACAATGCTAATGAACCGCAACCAGTATGTGGTGGGAAAGATTGTAATACCCAATATGTCTTCATGCGACGGGGCGGTGTATGTGAGCGGAGACAGTATGTATCCGCTGCTGAAATCGGGAGACATCATAGGTTTTAAGGAAATCAGTGATTTTCATCATCTTATCTATGGAGAAATGTATCTGGTATCGTTCTGCCTGGACGGTGATGATTACTTAGTGGTAAAATATGTCAACCGTTCAGAAGTGTCGGGTTGCATTCAGTTGGTTAGCTATAATCCGCATCATCAACCAATGGATCTACCAATAGAGAATATTCAGGCGATGGCTATCGTGAAGTTTTCTATCCGTAAGAATATGATGTAAAACGTTTTCAATGTCGTGGCAATCACTTTAATTCAAAAAGGCGTGGGTAGCTCACTTGTCATATCCGCAGAAGGGCATTACAGCGATAAATGATTTTTTCTCTTTTCGGTCTGCAAGGAAACGAAGCCCGATACAAAAAAAGCGTTTGATTCTTTGTTCAAACGCTCGTCATGTCAGTCAAACAGCTTCAGCTGTCTTCTGTTTTCCTCCTCTTCACGTTGCAGCTGCCGTGCCTTTTCCATTCTGTTTTTCTCATAACAGACGATGCTTTCAAGCTCTGATAGCATGTGCCTACGTCTTTCGTCCTCCTGCTCGTCAAGGAACAGCATGGAATGTTTGTCCCTCATTTCAGCACTCACCCTGACCATAGACTTGACGGTCGCTATCAAAGACGTGGGAATCCGAATTGTTTTAGACGGACACCGAACATCCATGCGTGGACGACCTGCGCCATCACGCTTTCCTCCACTCTTTTCTTTTACTCCAGACATCGCTTTTTATATTCGTCTAATGATATTTTATATAAATCAAGATGTTTCTCCAAAGCGTCTAAACTCAAATCTAATATATTAATTTGATATTTCAACGCCTGCACTTCTGAGTCTGAAAATGAATATTTCATTAATTGAAGTACTGTAAAAAGTTTTGTAGAATCTACTCTTTCTTTTAATGCATTAGTTAATCCCTTGAAAGATTCATAATCAGATTGAAATGCTGTCGCTAAACGAGATTCAAATATTTTCCGAGCCCTATCTATATTTATCGCATTAACTTTAATATCAATGCCGTAAGAATACATCTGCATCTGAGAATTAAGTTGTTCTAACTCATATTTCGCTTTCAGGAATGCGAGTTCATGTTGGAGAGAATCAACTCTCTGTTCGAGAGCCGGTTTTTCTTCCTGTTGTTTTTTGGACTGCGACATGACAGCGGTGAATGAAACAACAAACAAAAGCAAGCAAAAAATATTCTTCATAACAATAGTACTTTATTACGTTATTTATATCTAAATTTATTATGTTATTTATTTCGTATGTTATAATGTTCGTTATTTATAACAAATATACATTTGAACATTATGACAAATGTACACAATCAAGTTATGACAAACGAACTATCAACAGCACACCAGATTATCCATCGAAGCCTCCTTGATATACGTATCAATGAACGCCTTTATAGCTTCGGGCAAGTTCGGGAACAACACAAAGGAAACTCCCTCGATGGATTGCAGACGGAACGCCAAAAGACCTATCTCACTTTCGCTTTCAAGCTCTTTCTTCCAGAACGAGTTCACCGCCTTATTCATGCTCGACACGTAACGGACGACAGATATAGGACTCCACCCCTCTAAAGATAGTACAATTTATTCTCCTAACTCTCGCACTTTAAAAGATTTCACATTTTCAGTGCAGGATGAATAATGAGCCAAGAAGCAAAGCGTTTGGAGAGGATTCCGTTTTGCGTGCAGCATAATCTTCTTCTCCTTTACTTTCGGAAAGACATGTGTCAGGACAAGAGGGTTTGCGGAAGCGAGAAGAAGAGCATGACAGTTCTCTTCTTTCTCCAAAAGAGACAGCTGATATGGCGACCATGTGACATGAACGGTATCACTTTCCTCCCCTATTTCTGCGACACCTACAGTATCATAGAACACCAGGCTGCTTTCACCATTATCGTCAAACTGGAAGAAGTTGACAATCTTTTCAGGGTTTTTCAGGTTATAGAGAAAATACCCTTCATGCCCTGAGACATGCCGCTTCTTCTTGGCACTGTCAGAACCGGACGCTTCGACATCGAACAGATAAGTAAGAAGCTGCTCCCTTGTACACTCGTTTTTTAGAGAGAACTCAGGAACCCTCTCCTTCAGATTGTTCGGTTTTACACCAAGGACTGCGGCAAGCTGATAAGCCGTCAACTCACGGAAGTATTTCAGATCGACGCAGGACACGGAAAATTTCTTAGGCGAGTACACTATGTATTCGCAATCGTTAATCTCATAGCGGAGCATGAAATCACCTGTTTCAAGCGGTTGATAATCATGCAGGACTTCACTGTAGTTCATGATTCATTCGAAATACGTTAGACAAAAAATCATATAGACATACCACGAGGGCGTTTCTTTTTCTTTTTCTTCGGAGAGAACTCATCATCGTGCCTATCCCTCTTCTTGCCGTCATCATCTAAGATGTTTCCGAGACCGCCTGACATGTACAGGATTTCCTTTTCGGCAGATGGAGAGGAAAAATGATTTGCTATAGGGACAAAGGCTGCACCTTCATTTACTTTCGGAGAGTAGAAAGACTGGATATTGGCGTAGGTCAGCTTGCGGGACAGGTCTGAACCGGCGAAAAAAACAGGTTCATCGACATCAGTCATGGTAAAAGTCAGACCATAAGCACCTTTCCGATTGGAGCGTTCTTTGACCTCCACATGATAATCCTCCGACAGCTTGGTCTTAAAATCATTATAGCTCGCCGTTGTATTGAGTGTATGGAAGACTGCCGTATAAAGAAAATGCTTCTGCTCGTCAGGAGTCATTTTCCGCTTGTCAAAGCCCATGCTGCCCCATCTATATTTTAAGGGAAGCGACGTGTCTTTCACGTAAAAGCTCATTTCCTTGATACCATACACATAATGCGACTGTCCCTTATCGCTGACAAGACGCATGTAAACTCCCTGTTCGGCAAGCTTGTCTCGAAACTCCTGAACAGAACCGGAGCGTTCGTATGTTTCATCTAAGACCTGCAGCAGCTCATCCTTGTAGAGCGGATTGAAGAAGCCTTTTTTTGAGAGTACGGCAAGCGTTCTTTCGTAGAGGTCATCACCCAATAATGTTCTCCACTCTGAGTTTGACCAACGGTTCTTCTCATCTGAAAACATATCATAGTTTTCAGATTCTCTCAACAGCGAGAGGAGTTCAGTCTTTGCGGAATAGCTGCGAAGACCTTTCTTCAGGGCTGTATCAAAGTAGTACTGGCGATGCAGATGCTCTCCCAAAGTTATCTTCTCCGCTTCCTTGTTGCCTTTAAGCGGTTCGAGCTTATACCTCTCTTCCAGTTCACGCATGATGGCGAATGACTTAAAGCGGCTGAAATTATCGGAAATGCTATTCCCGGAAAAGTCAACACGAGTGGCGATAATATGCACATGCGAATGGTCATTGTCGTTGTTCCTGATAATGGAATAACAGGAATCTCCATAACCCATCCGCTCGACATACTCATTTGCCAAATCTAAAAACTTATCATCAGAAAGCCTTTCTCCCTCCGGTGCGCTAAGTACAAATTCAATGAACGGCAGCTTGATTCTGTCATTCATCCCTGCGACAAGACACATGTTTTTGTACATGTCATCAAGCTTATCACAAGATGAATTATACAGCTCACGCCCGACACCATTCTCTATTTTACTCAACTGATAATTGATCTTATGGGATAATTTATCAGATGAAAACGATTGTAAAATATGCGCAATCATAGCAACTTTTTCGCAATAACATTTATATCATCAACCAATTTATTTATGTCACTCAAAGAAGAAATCACGTTTTCATCAAAAGGTAGCATATTGATATAATGCGCAATCTGATTCAGGTTTGTCCCGATTTTCTTCATCTGAAAAACCATCTGCACATCCGTTTTAGACCGCAGCGTTTCAGAAAGCAGAAGATTTCTGGCGAATACGGAAAGGGTTACGCCGGCAGAATTGGCACGCTCTAAGATAAAGCGTTTCTCCTCCTCCGTAACCCTCACTTTGATGAACTTTGTTTTGTTTGTCCTTTCCATAACAGTCAGTATAAAGTATGTGAGCGTAGCGAATATCGCCGGCAGCTCGGCTGTCGCAAGTTGGATTTTGTGGACACAAAATCACATCTTGCGTACACAAAGGTAGAAATAAAAAAACAAGATATGAAAACATCGGGGTAAAAGCTGCGCTATACTTCCGGAAAAACCGACCCATGAAGGAGCTTCGGTTCGACGTGCGGCAATGCACCAGTTCAAAGCCTCCTGGCAGTTCACGCATGTTTTGCAAGAAACTCCCTCGCTTCAAGCAAGACAAAACAAGAAAAGACAGGTAAAAAGAATCCTCTTACGATATTTCTAACGTTCGTTATTACGTTATTTTGTTCAAAAGTATATTTGAACATCTGAACATTTGTACATTTGTATGTTCGAACATTATAACATACTTTATAGCAAACATTATTACGTTATTTATTTCTAACATGTGTTACTACTTTATTTCGTTATATCTTTATTATGTTATTTTGTACGTTCGTTATTTATTTTGTTATAACGATATATAGCACGTTATTACGTTATTTATTTCGTCCGATATAAATTCTGTTAATTATTTCGTTATAAAATTCTTTATTTCGAAATTTATATCTATATTTGTTTAGAACTTTAAAACATAGAAATAATGGGAAAAATATTGCCGGGAATTTTCGTAGCGTTCGAAAACCCCAAGGGTGGAGTAGGTAAGTCAACACTTACAGCGTTGTTCGCTGGTTACATTCATGCGACAGCGAAAGAAACAGGTTTAACGGTCGGCGTTGTCGATATTGACGATGCGCAGAATACTATCGGAAAGATGCGTCTGTTCGAAGCGACACAACAGGAGAGCTTAGACGAAGAGTATCAGGTGATGAACATCTCATCTTCTGAGTTCATCGAGAACATGGACTTCCTCAAAGAGAATTTCGACATCATCCTGGTTGACTTCCCCGGTAACTTGAAGCAAGCCGGCGTAGTTGAAACACTGATGATGATAGACGTGCTCATCATTCCTTTTGAGCCGTCAAAAATCGAGATTATGCACACGATCAATTTCTTCGATTACTACAAAGCGAACATCATGGCAAAGCGTGAAGAGTTAGGTTATAAGACGACCGTAAGGGGTCTGCCCAACCGTGTTGTCCCGAACCTGATAGAATACAAAGACCTTGTGACCAATCAGAACGAGTTCCCCATAAAGCTCATGCAGCAGCACATCAAGGAATCGAGAGTTCAGTTTCAGCGCAACCTGTCTACGCTTATCAGCAATTACAACCATGTCTGTGACGAGTTCGGAGACGAGATGGTACAACTTATCACTGAACACATAAAAGCTTAAATCATGAAGAATAAATCATCAATATCAGGACTTCTGGCCGCCGCTCAATCGGCAGGTCATGACATACAGAACGTGAAATCGGTAGCGAACGCCCCAGAACAGGCTGAAGCTCCGGCTTCGGCACCAGCACCAGTAGCGCAGACTGAACAGCCGCAACCGAAAGAGGCTAAGCCGCAAGCAGCCGAAACAGCAAAGGCGAATGCTGACACAGACTTTGCGTCGAGCATCCTGAAAAAGAGAGAGGAAAAGGATGTTGAGATAGTGCGCATCCCACGTTCGATGCACAAGGAACTCAAAGTTCTGTCATCAATGACGGGAGTTCCTATCGGCCATCTGGTGGCAAACTTCATCGAAGCCAGCATGAAGCAGCACGAAAAAGACCTTACGGCTTTGAAGAAGAAATACATCAAAGAGCTTTAAGAAGCTCAACAAAAAAGTCTCGCCAATCACTGACGAGACTTTTTTGTATCTTTACTTTCGGAAAATACGAGTAAGCGGTAGCTCATCTTTTCTTTTTCTTTCCGAACAGTTCTGAATGACTTCCGATTCTGACAAGATCTATAATATCTCCGTCAATCCAAATCAGCAGTAGGTCATTCTCTACGTGACACTCCATGCAGCCTTTGTAATCTCCAGAAAGCATGTGCGGCTTGAACTCTTTAGGAATTGAAGCATTTTGAATTAACATGTCTGCAATACGTTATTAAAAGTATTAAATGTGTTAAACTTTATTCTACTTTTTACATACTTCCTGCACCCCTAAAGAAGGGAGTGCGGTGTCGTACTGGACATAACGAGTGCCCACTATCGACTATCCGAGTGAACTCGGAATCGCCGACTACTTTTCTGAGGATGTTCAAGGCTCCGTTCTGGTCAGCATTGATCACCTTGCCAGTGGAAGAGCGGAACAGTCCGCGCTTCACTCGTCTGCCAAGATACTCTTCGTGCTTACCTATCGGCTCAAGAGCCAGAGCATCACACTTGCTTGTGAGCTCTCCTCGTGTTCCACGAACTCAATTCCAATCATCTCGCACTTGTAACGGAGATAGCCGGCCAGTCTCGCAAAAGGCATCTGAACAAACTTTTGGTTGTTCCTCTTGCCCATGTCGGCATTCTGTTTCCATCCGGCATTGTAGCCTACAACCAGCGTGCCTATCTTCTTCCGCACAAGTGTATCGACAATCTGACGGCTCACCTTGTGGAAGGCATCCTCAATATAGCGGTCTCGCTTGTCGTACATTAGATTGATTCTTCTTGTCGTTCGCTTCATGCCTTGCATGTCCTTGACGGACTGCAAGTGAGAAAGAGTTTTGTTAAAGTGATTGTTGTAAGATTTGAGATACTTGCCGTTCCAGATAGTGCACTCTTCAGCTGTTACCATCGTGGCGAGGTTATCAAGTCCAAGGTCAATGGCTGCATACTTCGTCTTATCGATGTCTACCTTCCTGATTTCTTTGTTGTAGACCTAAAATCCGCAAGCAATCTCAATGGCAATCTCAATTGCAGTAAAGAGCTTGA
>ENA-ORTB01000936-ORTB01000936.1-human-gut-metagenome-genome-assembly--contig:-NODE-936-length-35675-cov-30.758703_pt1 | contig 35675 bp, 37 predicted proteins | sample MGYA00241905_ERZ509174 | MGnify/ENA primary metagenome ERZ509174 (study PRJEB26280, sample SAMEA2338851) | human gut metagenome | biome: human gut; feature: human-associated habitat; material: faeces... | reverse complement strand
AATATTTTCCACTCGGAACTTGTGATATCGTTGCCGATTTTATCTGTCCACTAAAATTTCTATGCAGTTTTGCTTTTATACCTTTTAATTTAGGCAGTTTTACTCTATTGCACCCGAAATCTACTGTTATATTGCCATTCGTAAAATTTGTTGTATATGACTTATGATTATCGTGTTTACTCTTAAACTTCGGATAACCTGCATGTTCCTTAAAAAATTTTTGGTATGCAGCATCCATGTTGTAAATCGCATTTGTCAGAGCAAATTTATCCACTTCTTTCAGCCATTCATATTCTTTCTTTAATTGTCTGTTGCAGTAATTGTTACAGTCGGTTTTACTAACTGATTTTTTCTCTTTCTCATATACTTCTTTCCGGTATACCAGGGTCTGATTATACACAAAACGGCAACAGCCAAATGTTTTTGCAATCTGTATTTTCTGCTCATTATTAGGGTATATTCTGTATTTATATGCCTTTAACATCCACTGTCACCCTCTTTCTCAACCTTGATTTTCTATATATCTTTTCAGCATTTCTTCCGATACATTTCCTACACTACAGGCAAAATATCCATCTGTCCAAAAGGTATGTTCTTTCCAGAATTGTTTTCGTAAATATTGAGGATATCTTTTCCATATATCTTATTATCACACTGTGTCTCTGACATATCTCATACGAAAACTGTTTTATATCATCTGATATCTGCCTCGAAACCAGTAATTTCTTTCTATATTTGCAGACAAAAATAATGTGATATTGTAATAGGTATTTGTGTCTGTTTTTAGATTTCCATGTTCCCATGCCATGAGTATACAATAATTTCTGATTTTTGACTACCTTAACCCACCGTCTAAAGCCAGTGGGATTGCGGTAGCCCTATTTCAAGAAACGCTTTTACTTCCTCCGGCATGCGTCCTTTGCGCCATGCGAGAAGCAGTTCCGTCGTAAGATCCGCATCCAGAATATCACAGGACTGCATCTGATCCGACAACTTGTGCATAGAAGCCGGAAGAATGGCAATCCCAAGTCCCTTTTCTGCCAATGTCATAGCCGTTCTGGCATCCTCACACTCACAGTAAATATCACACAAAAGCCCCTTCTTTTCGAACGCGGACAACAGATAGCTCCGGTATCGATGGGAAAGAATCAATTTTTGTTCAGACAATTCTTCGAGTGTGATTCCGGCTTTGTTTTTTTCCAGAACCGGGTTCCCGGCAACCGCCATCGCAAGCAGCTTTTCCTGCATCAAAGTCCTGCTCTCACAGCCTTTGAGCACAATCGGTGTCCGCAGTGTCGTGATATCGACCACACCGTTTTCCAACTGCTCTCGCAGCGTAAAGGTCGATCCCTCGTGGATATCAAAGCGGATATCCGGATGCGACGTGGAGAAACGGATCAGGTAATCGGACATCATGGAAACCGTGGACGGTGTAAATCCGATGTGAATCGTTGCCGCCTGGCTTGCTTTTATAACTTCCCGCTTGGTGATATCTGCCATGGTAAGAAGACTGCCCGCCCGGTCATACAGTGTTTTTCCAGCTTCCGTCAATGTAATCTTTTTGGTACCACGCAAAAAAAGCTGCACCTGAAGTTCTTCTTCGAGCATTTTGATCTGATAACTCAGCGGTGGCTGTGTCATGTGAAGAACACGCGCTGCACCGCTGATCGTACCGGCATCCACGATTGCCCGAAAGTATTCCAGTTGTTTTACATCCATAGCTTCTCTCCATACAATTTTTGTTTAGTTAATTCATAAAAGTAATATTTTTCATATATGTTAATCTATGGTATACTAAATGTCAACAGAAAGTCAAAATGAAAAAGAAAGAAATGAAATGATTATGAAAAGAATTGATTTTGAACACGGGTCCATCCCAAGTAACATCTTAAACGCAGCCATTCCCATGCTGGTTGCACAGCTTCTGAGTCTGCTTTACAACGTCGTAGACCGCATTTATATTGCAAGAATCCCACATGTCGGCACAACGGCACTCGGAGCAGTCGGTTTATGTTTTCCGATTATTGTGATCATCACCGCTTTCAGCAACCTGTTCGGAAGCGGCGGTGCTCCGCTTTTTTCCATCAGCCGTGGCATGAATGATTCCAAAAAAGCTGCTGAAATCATGAATACATCCTATACGCTGGTCTGTGCCGGTGCGATTGTTTTAATGGCCATCGGACTTCTGTTTGCACGCCCGATCCTTGTTCTGTTCGGGGCATCAAAGTCCGCACTTGTTTATGCCTATCCATACCTGATGATCTATCTGCTCGGTACTTTGCCATCCATGATTTCCATCGGCATGAATTCCTTCATCAATGCACAGGGATATGCCACGATCGGCATGACCTCTGTTGCGATCGGTGCCGTGGCAAACTGCATTCTCGATCCGCTCTTTATCTTTGTATTGCAATTGGGTATCCGTGGAGCCGCCATCGCGACTGTAATCTCACAGACGCTCTCTGCAATATTTGTGCTTTATTTTCTAAAAAAACGCGCGGAATTTAAAGTACGGCTTCTGACCCGGACCGAACTTGCCACCTGTGGAGAAAATGCAAAAAACATCGTAAGTCTCGGTACTGCCGGTTTTATCATGCAGCTTACCAACAGTCTGGTCAGCATCTGCTGCAACAATGTGCTCTCCACAACCGGAGGTGATATTTATATCTCCGTGATGACGATTATCTCCAGCATCCGGCAGCTCGTCGAGACACCGATTTATGCCATGAATGAGGGAAGTTCCCCGATTTTAAGCTACAATTACGGGGCACGCCGCCCGAAGCGTGTAAAACAGGCAATCCTTACCATGGCCTTAATGATTTTCGTCTACACGGGTGCCATGTGGTCTGTCATTATCCTCGCACCACATTTTCTGATCCAGATTTTCAGTTCCGACAGCGAGCTGATCCAGGCGGCGGTTCCTGCCTTAAAACTTTATTTCGCCGCATTTATTTTCATGGATCTGCAATATATCGGACAGACAACGTTTAAATCACTCAACAAAAAGAAGCAGGCGATTTTTTTCTCCCTGCTTCGTAAAGTTTTTATTGTTGTGCCACTGACCTACCTGTTCCCATATGCGCTTGGCATGGGAACAAGAGGCGTGTTTATGGCAGAACCGGTCTCCAATGTGATCGGCGGAAGCCTGTGCTGTATTACCATGCTTTGCACCATACTTCCAGAATTAAGTTGCATGGAAAAAAGCACCAAAACGGATTAATTCTCCTGTCCTGCGCGAATTGCTGCTTCCTTCGCTTTTACATCGGAAAGAAAGTGCTCTTTTGCAAAGCCCATATCCTGCACCAGCTCCATGGTCCCGAGATATGTGCCTGCTGCATCCCGCACTGCCATGTAAGTAACCAGCATGGTCTTTCCGTTTTTCTCCATCCAGATTGGCACTTTGTCGAGCGTTCCATTCCGGAACTCCCCGATGATGCGCCGCACCTGCTGCTCAACTTTCGGCGGATGACAGGAAAATACCTCGCGGTCGATCGCCATGCCAGGACGCTTGAAATCCTTTGGTCCTTCGTTGAAAAAGCGGTTGATATTGTCCTCATCGACAAATGTGATCTCCATCGGGATCGTGTTGAGCATTGCGGTAAGCTGCGCAACAGTCAGGTGTCCGCCCGGCATGATGATTTCTCCATTTCTTACATCTTTACTGCAATTTTCCGTATGCAGATATTTCTCTGCCGCCTCCCATGTCGCATTTTCCACACCAAAGCAGACCGGATAATCTTTCGAATCGCGGTAAATTCCAAACCACTCTTCCTCTGTAAAATTCAAGGCGCAGTTCGGGAAGAAAATATTGGCTTCCTTGTAGATCATATCCTCCACGCGCTGCAATGCCGCCACAAACCGCTCTATCCAGTTTTCGTTCTGCCGCATGTCTTTTGCCAGCGCTGCCAGTTCATCCCTGATCTCATCATCCGTCGTCCACATCACATCCGACGGACCGCTGATCCCGTATTTTACTTTCAGATGTGGGTACAGAAGATCTCCTTTCTTTGCATAATGGATCGCAACTTCCCGCAGCTTTCCAAACAGCTCCGGTGAAATGGTATTTGTTTCCTCTATTTCGTTCCTGCATTCCCGGATGATGTTTTCTAACACTTCATTTTCGTGGGTAAACGTCTGCAGCGGATGTCCGGTGATTCCGGTTAAAGCTGCGGTAGCCGCCAGCTTTTTCTCTTTTACCGATGCCGCAACCGCTTTTTCCGCGTTGGCAACTTTTTCCTCACTCGTTGCGCCGCGGAACAGTGCCGCATGGACATCACACAATTTCTGCACGGTCTCAAGCGGTGTTCCACACTGCAGAAGTTCCTGCTCCGCCTGCATGATTTCCGCCGGATCGACCTCTTCAAATTCTTTTACAAAGTCTGTTCTTACTTTTTCAAGTTCTTCCCCGGCGCTCAGCCGCTCCAGATATGTTTTGATCTGTTCTACCCGTGTGTTGTGTTCCATGATTTTATCCTTTCCCATTTATATAGACTCTCTTACAAACAGTTTTTTCATTCTTCAGTTACAATATACACAAAAACAGGAAAAGAATATGTTGTTGCAACCACATTTTATATTTTATTTGTCGTACTGTACAGTTTTCGCAAAATCAATTGCATCCCCTTGTTGTGAAAGTTTATTCTGCGCTGTTTTCTCCGTGGATAAAGATGTCTTTTTTACTGCGTCATATTCATTTTCTGATTTGTTATCCACAACTTTCTGATTTTTCTGTGCAAGATCCACAAGATTCATTACACTGAATTTGCTTTGCTGTTGAAAAAGTTCTCTTCCTGCTACCGCCTTATAAACCATCTGTGGAAATGGCAAAAGCAGGCTGATCGCCACAAACAACCACAGTGCATAAACGCCGATACTTCCCACAAATCTGCGCAGCCCTTTCCTTACAAATAAAAGAAGCAAGATCAGCAAAGAAGAAACCAGAACTGCTGCTAACACATACTTTCCCATATATTTATCCTTTCTCTTCTGTATCTTCCAAAAGCTGCCGCAATTGTTTTAGATCCTGTTCGCTGAGCTGCTCCTGCTTTACCATTGTCGTGAGCATCTCCCCAAAACTTCCCCGATATACTCTGTCCAAAAAACTTTTTGTTTCCTGCTGCACAAAATCCGCCTGTTTTCCGACTGGATAATAATGCTTTGTGCGTCCGATTGTTTCGTATGCGACGACCCCTTTTGCTTCCATGCGCTTTAACATGACAATAAGCGTATGCTTGTCCCAGTCCGTCACCCCTGCAAAATCCTCAACCATCTCCATGATCGTGCGGTTTTTCTTCTCCCAGAGCAGATTCATAATTCTCCATTCCCCCTGCGAAAGCATTGCTTTTTCTTCCATACCGTCTCTCGTTTCCTTTCATCTTCCTGTTTGGTAATCTTTTGTTTACCTCATTGTAGCATTTAGGTAAACATATGTCAACCTTTATTCTTTGCAAAGTAAGGAAAATCTAAAAAAATAAGACATTAGAAAATACTTTTCCTCACGTCTTATTTTTCAAACCCGAAAGATTTCTTAGAATATGTTTTTATCAATATATTAAAAGTTCAAAGAAGATTCCCCTAATCGCTTAAGTGTTTCTGTTTCTTCTGGAATAGCTAAAACACCACCCTTTTTTTCTATACACAAACTCGCCACAGCATTTCCATATCTTGCAAATGTTTTTAATTCTTCTATGGAGCTTTCCTCTGGACATTTCCCGGTTCTTACAAACTGCGATAAAAAACCACCCCAAAAGGAATCTCCCGCTCCAGTAGTATCCACTACACGACTTTTGAATCCACTTACTTTCTGCCGGTCTTTCCTGTTACAAATCAATACACCATCACTGCCAAGTGTCACTGCAACAATTTTTATGCCATGCGCTAATAAGTAATCTGCCGCTTCATCTGGATCTTTATAAGGTGTAAGTAATGAAGTTTCTTCATCAGATAACTTTATCATATCCACAAACGGAAGCATCGAACGCATACGTTCCACTGCTGTTTTTTCATTTTTCCAAAGCTGTGCCCGATAATTCGGATCGTAGGATATGATTGCACCTGAATTTTTTGCATATTTTACCGTCTGAAACGTTGTCGTTCGTGCTGGTTCATCCGTCAGAGAAAGTGATCCAACATGAAAAATCTTTGTATTTTGCAATAACTGCGTATCAACCTCTTTATAACCAATCATTGTATCTGCCCCAGGCTTGCGTGCAAATGAAAATGATCTTTCCCCATCACTGGTAAGATTTACAAACGCAAGTGTGGTAAATACAGTATCATCCATAAGAATTCCCCTGCTGTCAATTCCCTGCTTCTTTACAATATCCAGCAGAAATTTTCCATGCATATCATTTCCAACTTTCCCGATAAAAGCAGTCTTTAACCCTGCTTTTTCTGCCGCTGTAAGCATATTTACCGGCGCTCCTCCCGGATTTTGTTCAAACAGGAGACTTCCATTTTCTGATATCCCGGCTGATGTAAAATCAATTAATAATTCCCCTAACGCAACAATATCATATTCTTTATCCATTCTCATCTCTCCCGTCCTGCTTTTTTTACTTTCCTGTAATAGAAATATTACAAAATTCTACATTTGCATCCTGCACAAGTATTCCGGTTTCAAATTCCGGTTTTGCATAAATCCGATAAGTAAACGCTATTTGTTCGTCAATAAATGCTTCGATCATATCATGATCCACAATAATCTTTACATCAATTGCTTTTCCTTCCTCAATTTGCAATGTTTTCTCACAGACACGTACCCCATCAGGTCCCGGTTCCGTTGCCGGTGGCACAGCCTGACAGGATTGCACCCAGAAAGGATCTACTCCCATCGGAAGATTTAAAAATGATACCCTCTGCATTGCCATATCAAATTCCAAATACAGACATCCACTTGCCTCTTTGTCGGATTTTAAAAGAATTCCAAATGAATCATATGCCTCCCTCGGGATGATGCTACAAGATAGCATATAACTTTCCTCTTTATGCTTCAGAAAGCCATAGGAACAACTTTCAACTGCATGCAACGCTATTGTATTTTTTCCGTATACTTTTGCATCTCCAAGAACAGGAAGATACTCCCATTCTGTTTTTCTTCCAAAAATCTGTTCATATTCACGTGGAAGCTTTACATCCAGTTCTCCATTTTCCGACGGCACTACTTCATGCGGCACACAAAAGGTTCCACCCCAATACCACTCGCCGGTATCACTTTGCTGTGCACGATCATGTGCCCATCCAAAATAAAAGCGTCTTCCCTCTTCGTTTTGCATAGACTTTGCCGCATAAAACCGCCTTCCACCAATTCCATCTTTTTTTGGTTTTCTCCACGGTCCAAACGGAGATTCTGATACACGATAAATAGTATTTACAAATTCCGAGAATCTGGAATAAGAAAGATACCAATGATTCCCCATTCTATACATTTCCGGGCATTCCGGACAATTTGTATGCCCTGGAGAATAAATCGGTCCATAATACGACCAGTTTTTTAAATCCTTCGAGCGATACAATACAATGCATCCTCTTCGTGTGATTGGCATATCCAGCCTTCGAGCTGAAATTAAAATCCAATAATTTTCATCTTCTTCATTATAAAATACGTATGGATCTCTCCAGTCAAGTTTTTCATAGAGTTCTGTTATAGGTGTAATTACCGGATTAGCTGTATCTTTTTTCCATGTAATACCATCCTCACTTGTTGCATGGCAAATTGTCTGCTGAAATTCTGCTGTCAAACAGTATCCTGTATAAAATGCGTGAAACTGCCCCTCTCCATAAATTACAGAACCTGTCCAGACGCCGGAAGCATCCGGTTCTTCTCCTTCTCCCGGGTACAAAGCAGTCGGAAGTTCTTTCCAATGCACCAAATCTTCCGATACACTGTGACTCCATGTCGTACGAAGCCTTTCTGGATAAACCGTTGTTCCCGGTGGCGATGTAAGTGAAAAAATATGATATTTTCCTTCGTGATAAAACGGAATTGCATCTCCGGTAGAATCAGCAAAGGACATCTTTCGAAAAATTTCCATTTCCTTATCCTGCTCTGTCTGCAGCCGCAGACAGTATTCCTTTCTTATAATTAATTTGACGCTTTTATCCTGTTCTTTAATAGTGCCAGCTTATCTTTCTGAACATCTAACAGAACTGCACATGCAATAATCAATCCTTTGATAATTAACTGCCAGTATGAAGACACTCCTATCAGATTTAATCCATTTGAAATGATTCCAATTACCATTGCACCAAATACAGTTCCACTGATACGACCTTTTCCTCCAGCCATGGATGTTCCTCCAAGTACACAGGCAGCGATTGCATCCAGTTCATACCCGCTTCCTACAGATGGCTGTCCGGAATACATTCTTGAGCAAAGCACCAGACCCGCAAATGCAGCCAGCGCACCAGAAAGTGTAAACACAATAATTTCAATCTTTTTAATAGGTACACCAGATAATCTTGCAGCTTCCCGATTACCTCCAATTGCATATACATATGTACCGAATTTTGTCTTACTTAGAAGGAAACTAAATATAATAATTAAAATAATCATATATACAACCGGAAGTGGAATGATATTAAACAAATACCCTGTACCAATTGTAATAAAAAACTTATTTGTGATACGTGTGGACTGCCCGCCTGTATATACGTAAGCAATACCACTTGCAATATTCATCATAGCCATTGTGATAATAAAGGCCGGAACCTTAAAATGAGATACTATGAAACCACTGAGAAATCCGGCGAGAATTCCTACTGCCATTCCAATTACAATTGCCAGACCAAGTGGCAGGCCCTGATTAACCGTAAGACCAACGGTAAGAGTTCCCGACATCGCTACAATTGAACCAACCGACAAATCAATATGCCCAAGAATAATAACAAGTGTCATTCCCAATGCAATATATGTATTGATTGAAATTTGTCGTAAAACAGATATGATATTATTTGTTGTCAAAAACTTATCCGTGGCTACAGACACAATTACGCACATAATGATCAGTACCATTATGATTCCTATATTTCCTTTTACAATGGAAGTAAATGGATTTCTTTTTCCCAATGCACTTACTTCTTTTTTCTTTTCATTCATATTACTCCACGCCTCCTGCCGCATACTTCATAATTTCTTCCTGAACCAACTGATTTTTTTCTAACTGACCGACCAATTTTCCAGCTCTTACTACACAGACATTGTCACACATATTGATAATTTCCGGCAGTTCACTGGAAACCATAATGATTGCAATGCCTTCTTTTGCAAGCTCATTAATTACCGTATAGATTTCATACTTTGCATTTACATCCACACCTCTCGTCGGCTCGTCCAAAATCAGTACATCCGGCTTGGTTGCAAGCCATTTTCCCAATACCACCTTCTGCTGGTTTCCTCCAGAGAGACTTCCAGCCTCAATTTCCGGTGATGCTGCTTTAATCCGAAGTCTCTGGCTATAATGTTCAATAATATCTTCCCGTTTTTTTTCACTAATGGCAATTCCATTCATACAAAAACGAAGACTCGATAATGTAAGATTAAATGCCACACTGTTTCCAAGTACCAATCCCTGTTTTTTTCGATCTTCCGGCACCAGTGCAATTCCTGCCTTAATTGCCTGCATAGTATTTTTAAAACGCACCGCTTCTCCGTTTAAGAAAATCTGACCGGATGTATATGGTCTCGCTCCAAAAATCGACTCCATAATTTCACTTCTTCCGGCACCAACCAGACCGGAAAATCCAAGAATTTCACCTTTATGTACTGCAAAACTAACATCTTCAAAAACACCAGGACTCGTCAGATGTTTTACCTCAAGCGCCACAGGAGCGTGTTCTACATCGCAATAATCTCTCACATAGAAATTTTCAAGATCCCGTCCAACCATCATTGCCACCAGCTCATTTGCATTTGTCTCGGCTGTTTTTCTGGTTCCCACATAGGTTCCATCCCGAATGACAGTGATTCGATCTGAAATACGAAAAAGTTCTTCCATTCTATGAGAAATGTAAATAATACTGACATTTTTCTTTTTTAAATTATCAATAATTTCGAATAACTGCTCCACTTCTTCATTTGAAAGGGAAGATGTCGGTTCATCCATAACGATAATTTTACCATTAAAGGATACCGCCTTTACAATTTCTACCATCTGCTGCTGTGCAATTGTCAAATTTTCTACCATGGTTTCCGCCTGAATATGAACCCCCAGGGCAGAGATCATCTCTGCTGCCCTGCGGTTCATTTCCGCATCATCCAATGTTCCAAATTTTGTTTTGATTTCTCTTCCTAAAAACAGATTCTGTGCGACTGTCAGATAAGGCACTAGCACGATTTCCTGATGTATAATGCCAATTCCATTCTCTCTTGCCGCCGGGACCCCATCTATTTTGACTTCTTTTCCATTTACTTTGATCGTACCACTGTCCGGCTGATGAATTCCACCCAGTACTTTAATCAATGTCGACTTTCCTGCTCCATTTTCTCCGAGCAGCGCATGAACTTCTCCAAGTTCCAAAGAAAAATCAATGCCATTCAACGCATAAATGCCTGCAAAACTTTTCTTTATCCCTATCATTTCTAACACTGTCTGTCCCATAGTGAGCCTCCCTTTTTACTGCCATTCTTTCAGCGTTTTCTCGGCTTCATCTTTTAAAACAAGATGTGAATCCAGATATACCTTTTTTTCATCAATTTTTGTGTCTCCATTCACATATTTCACAGCTTCATTGAAAGAATATTCTGCTATCTGTACCGGAACCTGACATGCAACTGCCGTAAATTCTCCATCCAATAATGCCTGCTTTCCATCTGGAGAAGCATCAATACTGTATACCCCGATTTTTCCAGTTTTATTAGCAGCTTTGATTGCAGCTGCTGCACCGAGTGCAGATGGATCATTAATACAGAAAAATGCATCCAGATCCGGAGTCGCTGTAATAATATCTTCTGCCAATTCCATGGATTTATCCAATGCTGCTCCGCCATCCTGCTGGGCTACAATTTTAAACTTATCTTTGCTGTCCCCCAGTCCATCCAGAAATCCATTTACACGATCAACACAGCTTTCATTTGAAGGGAAATCCAAAACTGCAATATTTCCTCCATCCGGATGATCCTTAACCATCTGCTCTCCAACCAGCTGACCTGCCATATATGCATTGGTACCGACAAACTGTGTAACAAAACTGTTAAGGTCATCATCAATTACTGCCGTATCCACATTGAATATTGGAATTCCTGCATCACTGATTTCTGCCAGTCCGGAAGTTATTCCCGCAGAATCTACCGGTATAACAAATACCGCATCATATCCACTGTTCGCTACATCAGATAACTGACTCAGCTGCTTATTCAAATCATAATCAGGATCCAGGCACGTATAAGAAATCCCATCTTCATCACATAATTCCTTTAATTTTGCATCAATCGAACTCTGGAATGTATTATTTAAAGTATTGGTACAAAATGCAAAAGATAATCCCTTTTTTGAACTCTTTCCAGAATCCGTTGTATCATCTGCTGACTTACTGTTTCCACATCCTGCTGCCAATCCTGCTGTCATACATAAACATAATCCCAAAGCTAATAATTTTTTCATTTTTCTCATTTGTTTTCCCTCCGTTTGTGCTTTTTAAAATTTACGTAAATTTTTATGTTTTTCTTTGTTCTTTGTATTTGCATCATAATATTCGTTCATCTTTTTGTCAATATTTTGCGTAACATTTGTTTTTATTCGTCGTTTTCAACAATTTTTATTTATTCATTTACGCAATTTTACATTTTAGTCTTATTTTTTACGTAAATTTTTTATTTGTTTTAAAAAAAAAGAACATCTGCACGACATTCTTTTTTTCTGCTTATTTTATCTTTATAATGAAATAACTACCTGAATCTTATGTCAATTTTTCCGGCATCCCTTCATGAAAAATATCTTTCCACGCTCTTCTAAGCTGTTTTTCCTCAACTACATACGGTTGTACTCCCACATATCTTGGCACATCATTACTCAATAATGCCTTAGCAACTACATGCGCTGCTGTTCTTCCCTGCTCGTATGGTCGTTGGGTACTTAACCCTTTTACAATTCCATCTTCCATATACTGTGCAATTTCATAGTCCAAATCAGTTGTAAATACAGCGATATCTTCTCTATGCAATTCCTGCAACGCTTTAATAACCAGTAATGCCGGACGATCCCAGCTTACATACAAAAGTTTAATCTGTGGATTTTCCACAATCATATCTTTGCAAACCTGATATGCATTTGCAATTTCTCCAAAACTTCGAATTGCTTTAATCTCAACATTTTTGTATTGCTCTGTAAGGATCTTTTCAACCGCCGAATCTCTCGCACGTGTTCCATAAAAAACAGCCCCATGTATAATAAATCCAGCTTCCACATGTTTGCCCTTACAATATTGTCCTATCATTCTCCCAACATTATTTCCATTTTCAGTCTCATTCACCGAAACACAGCAAACATAACTGTTTTTTTCCATATTTTCCGGAACGTTACTCAAAAACACCAGTTTTGACACTTTTGATAATTCCTGAAATTTTTCTTTTGTCTTTTTATCATCCACTGGAATAGCAATAACAGCATCCGGTTTCTGTAAACGGATTCCCTCCAGCTGTGCGTTCTGCAATGCCACATCAAAATGCGCATCCATAACTGACACAACATCAATTCCATATTGTTCAAGTTCATCACGAATTCCTTTTTCATGCAATTCTGCCCAGGAAGTTCCTGTATAATGGAACGAAATTGCCACGCGATAATTTCCTGCTCTTAGCCTGCTTTTTTCTTCTTTTGTAATTACAATGGATTCCGGGGTTGCTGCTTCTTCTCCAAACGGTCCATTATCCAACATTTTAGTTGATTTTCTCACAATCAATTCTACATCTGCATAGCAATCTTGTTCAATTACTGACCCTGTATTGATTTTTTCAAACAACATATTAACTGCCCGTCTGCTCAAACCTTCCACATCTCTCTTTAAAATCGTTAGTGGAGGATACGTTAATTCTGACCATCCTTCATCGCCAAACCCTACGACAGACACTTCCTCAGGACATTCTATTCCTATATCCCGCAATGTCTTCATTAAATACAATGTAATTCGATTTCCTCCCGCCATAATTGCAGTTGGCATATATCTTCGGAGCGCTTTCTGAATCTCCAAAATACAATTTTCGGCTCCTGATTCCAAATTCACATCCGCAATATTTGCATCATTTGTATTGATTCCATGTTCTTCCAATGCACGAAAAAATCCTTTTGTACGTTCTTCTCTGGTGGTACTCTTAGAACTTTCTCTTAAAAACAAAATGTTTTTATGTCCACAGGATAAAAGATAATCGGTTCCTTTAAATATGGCATCCCTGTCACGAAATTCAACTGCGTCAATTCCATCCCCTAAGATATTTCTCTCCATACATACAAATGGAATTCCTGAACCTATCAGACGCTTATAGTCTGTTGCGACATCACTGACTGGTACATGAATGATTCCTGCTGTTTTTTTATTTTGAATCAAGCCATATAACACTTGAGCCTCTTCCTTCAAATTATTATCAGTAATCGCGATATAAAACTGGTAGCCCTGAATGCTGACAAATCGCTTTAAATGTATAACCATGTCCCGATATATCGTACTCTCGATATTCGGAATAACTGCAACAATCTCAGATTGCCGTCCCACTTTCAAGTGTCTTTCTTTTTCCTCTATCTTTTTTTGATATCCTGTTTCCCGAATTAATGTTTCGATTTTATCCACAAGATCCGGACTCACATATCTTGTCCGGTTGATCACATGTGAAACTGTTGCTATCGAAACTCCCGCCATATCTGCAATCTCTTTAATCGTTACTTTCTTTTTTCCCATAACAGTATCCCTTTTACTTCAGTAATTTGCTTTTCTTTTGCAATCAGTATATATCATTCGTGTTAAAAACTCAAAAGTTTCTACTTTATTTGACAATTTTTCCCTCATGGTATATATTTAGTTAGATTTCTAACAATTAGATTTCTAATCAAGGAGGTTCCTATGCAGGAAACATTTCGCTATCTTTTGATGTCCGATCATCTTATGGTGCAAAAAGCGCTGGTATCAAGTGTCAAAGACACCGGATTGACACCGGGCCAACCAAAAATACTTGATTATCTGCTCCATCATGACGGAGCAATCCAAAAAGAGATTGCCATATTTTGTCACATTGAACCGGCATCTTTGACCGCCATCTTAAATGGCATGGAAAACAAAGGCTATATTGAACGAAAGACCGCCGGCAGCAATCGTCGATCACTTCATGTATATCTCACAGAAACAGGAAAAAAATATGCAGACCGTCTCGACCTTGAATTTGCCCGGATCGAATCCGAAGCATTAAAAGGTTTCACCGAAGCTGAAGCACGGCAGCTAAAGGAACTGCTTGGTCGCGTATATGAAAATATGGTAAACATTCAGAAGAAAGAAGGCACAGACAAATGAAGCATTTAAAAGTAAGAATCCCTATGTATACAGGTTGTGATCGGTGTGATATTCGGTTACTTTACAACTTTTTGCAACTATATGGTATCCTTTCTTCCAACACCGGAAAATCTTGCAATCCGCATTATCATGGTACTTGCCAGCACTGTATTTGTCGCATTCGGTATCTTTTTGTATTTGCCGGCAGATCTGATTCCACTTGCCGGAGAGGGCTGTATGCAGGCAGTTTCCTCTGTAACACATATTGAATTTTCCAAAGTCAAAATTGGTTTTGACTGTACAATGGTTCTCCTATCAGCCATTACCTGTCTTACCGTATTACACAACCTCGGAAGTGTCGGCACCGGTACCATCATCGCAGCCATCTTAGTTGGTACGCTGGTCGGAATCATCAACCGCGCATTCTGCAAACAGCGCGATAAACTGCTTGGAAAAACCGAGGAAACTGCGCAAATTATCAGAGAGCTGTTTCAAAAGGAAATGGGGGGTTCATAGTCGTGGTCCGCAACCACTTTGTGCCATTTGGATATATACATAAAAATTTATTATTATGTTCTCATCATTTTCACTTTTTGGGCATATATAATTTTCCCTATTAATAATGTCCTTGTTTTTTTCTTACATTGGACATATGCGTTGAATTTCTATAATTTGGTCCAAAAAAATGCCAGTTTAAATGACATTTATCACCGTATATTCTGCAGATCTTTTACTTCTGCCATCTGAAACTTCAACGGATTGTGATTGGAAACATATGTAATTCTTCCATCCACGCCATCAATTACCAGATAAGCATTCGATGTCTTAAATGTACTCACATCCTGAAAATGATGCTCCTCAAGTCCAGCACGTACTGATAATGCTACCCACGCTGCAACACCAATAATCAATGCCACAATCTCTGCGATGACAAACTGTTTTTTATTTCAACTGTGCCTTAGCAGGCCGATAAGCCTGATAAGTAAAGGTTCCATCCTCATTTTTTGTCAATGTCTCTATTCTGGTTCCCTCTGCTGTTCCGTCTCCAGATTCTCCAATAATGCTCTCTTCTCCAACATCATAGATCCAGTCTGAAACACTATAAGATAATTTTTCATCTGGTGTAGATATGCAAATCATTCCATCTGCATCTGGTGTTACCGTCTTAGTCTCGCTCTTAATAAGTTTTGCACCGTCCAGCCTTTTTTCAATCTGTTCTTGTCCTGACATCTCATCAGCTTCGTTCTGTGCAGCAACATTTTCTTCATCCTTTTGCTCCTCTATTTGAGTAAAATACTTCTCTGCCGCTTTATCATCTGCCTTTGACTTATCCAGCGGAAGCATAAAAAGTGCCTGCATGCCGTCAAATGCCTTATTGACCTCATAATCCCCTGTCTTTTCATCCAATGTAAATGCCTGAGATTCCTGTCCAAAGCTTTCTACTACTCCGAGATAAACCCCCATATTTGCAAATATTTCCAGATCATCACATTCTAAAAGCTGGTACTGTACACCATCCTGCACGAATGCCTGTGCCCCCGCTCCTAAGGTTCCGTTGTTGACATCCATAAAGCTTTTTCCATGGATCAATGCCGAAACGCAAAACGTCTGGTAACTGTCATCCATCTGTCCGGGCATTGGTGTCCCATCCTCTTTTGTAATCGCTGTGACGGCATAAGTTTTTTTTGTGCTGATGACAGATCTGTTTTCGTCATTCACCACAACCGAAAGATCTTTTCCTGTAACGATTCCCATAAGAGTAATTTCGTAGCCTGCGGATTTCTGCGTTTCATTGATCGTAATCGCATCCTTACTCTCAAATGCTTTTGCTAATGCTCCATCCTCTGTCATCTGATCCGCCACCTGTGAAGGTGTAAGATATCGGTATGCCGCATATGCCGATGCAGATCCAACAACAAGGATTCCAATTGCAGCTGCCGCTGCTACGCCTGATTTCAATGTTCTATGTTTCATATTCTGTGTCTCCTTTGCCTTTTTTACAATGGATGCATTCAGGCTTTTTTCTGGAACACAGTCCGGCAGAAGATTTTCTTTTAACAATTCGTCCAATTCTTTCATGAAAAGTAATCCTCCAATTCTTTTTCCAACAATTTTCTGGCTTTATAAAGCCGGCTTTTTACCGTTCCCTGTGGAATAGACAAAAGTTTAGCAATGGACGCCACGTTCTGATTCTCCATATAGTAGAGCAAAAGCGGAATCCGGTACACATCCGAAAGAGCATCGACAGCCTTCCACAAATGCGCCTTTTCTTCCTCTTTCACAACCCGTTCCACCACATCACTTTCGGAAACAGCCGTACTCTCTTCCATGGCTTCCTCTGCCACTTGTGGAGCGATACGGCTGCGCCATGCCCGTTTGCGCACGCGATTTTTCCATAGACGTATCACGATGGATAACAGATAGCTTTTCGGATTATCCTCATACCGAATGGATGCTATCTTTTTGGTTGCTTCTAAAAATGTATCCTGATACAGATCATCTGCGCTCTCTTTTTCTTTTGCCAGGTGCATGCAAAATGAGTAAATATCTTTCCCATAAAGCAAAATGCACTGTTCCAGTTCCTGAATTGTCATATTAGTTACTTCCCGTGTACACGAATTTCGAAAAGCTTTTCCTGCCTTTCACTTATACATTGTAATAACTTTGGCAGCGGTTCACACATATTTATTTTATAGGTTTTAAGACATCCGGTTCGTCCGCAGTCTTTATAAGATTCTGCACTTCTAATGAATTATCAACAAAATAATATTTATCATCTTTTGCAAAAATAATACCAATTGATTTTTCATCTTCATATAATGTCAGATAATTTTGCTCTGTGATCTGATAGGTTCCTTCATGCAATATTTCCTGATCGTAACATTGAAATTTTCCGGTATTCTCAGCATTATTTTCGAACGAAGGCGTTATGGCAATATATTCTGCATTTTCAAATTTGTGTTCCCCCACTTGAAACGTTCCCTGCCAGTCTGTTTTCTTCATAATCAAAGAATTCTTCGCCCATGCATAACCAGCAGCAATACATAGAATGCCAACTGCAACAACTATAAAACATTTCCATAAATTTTGTTTCTTTTCTGACATAATATTAATTCCCCTTTTTAACTAAAACTGAATATGATTGCAGAACTTCGTAACTTTTATTGTAAACTGTTGGGGTGCTCCATTTTCCCCATGTTTCTCCATTCTTTCGATATCTATATTGTATTAATTGAATATGTGGTTTGATATACTTTTTGGCTTTTATTACATAATAACCATCTTTATGTGCCTTAAGTGCTTTTCCATAATATGTATCATATGCTTTTCCCATCGGAATAGAAAAAGTTACTGAAGCACTAACGCCCTCATATTGAGCACTTAAACCAACTCCAAATGATATATTAACTTTTTTTCCTCCATTTTCTCCATAAAATAATGAATCTCCACTCTTTAAATATGTTCCATTTTTCGGTTGTCCCTGAATGGTCTTTAATTTTGTCCATTTTGGATCTTTGTCAATAAATATAAATCTCCATTGTTCAAGATCATTTGTTGGATAGCTATATGCTTTACCATAGGAAATGCGATCTTTTGCATATACAGAAGTCGACATTGTAGTTAGCAAAACAACCATAACAATAAATCCTACACATTTTTCATAACATTAATTCTCCTTTTTATCTAACTGTTTTGTAATATCTATTTTAATAATTCTTCATATTTTGTCTATGGGAAATATTCCCTATTTCCGTTGTATCGAGAATATTTTTTGCTGCATTTTTTTCTTTTTCATAACAATTTGATTGCTCATTACCATCGGCGCCTCCTTATTTTTATTTGACGCGCGTCAAATAATATGTAGTTTTGAACATAAAAAAGAAGTAGCATAACTTTATTGTCACAGTTATGCTACTCGTCTCTTTTATAATTATAATTTGAAATCGCTTTCTATCGATCTTTGCATCAGCATTTCATTCGTCTGGTATTTTCCATAATAAAAGGCTTCGCTTCTTTCTGTCCCCACTGCGTATCATACATCCCCATCAAATACTGATAGAGCTGCTTCCGGTTATCAAATTTAATAACCTGATATGGCAGAGAGAAGGACAGTTTCTCAACAAATAAAAGTTTTCCATCCCTGGTCGGAACAAGCACTCCGGCATGCCCGACAAACAATTCATTTTCTTCCTTGCCAAAACTGGAATGAAATACAACCGTTATCAATGATGCCTTTGTCTTTTTAGAAATAGTGACACCTTTTGCCTTCAGGCTCTTTTGCATTTTTTTCACATGTGTGTCAACATCTGTTGTATATTCTGTATTCACTGTGGAAAATAACTTTTCAAATGTTGCTGTCTGCTTTTTGGTAAACTTTTTTTCCGGAGCATTCTTAAGCGCATCCTGATCCATAAAGAGTTCCGTCGGATTAGCCTTCGCATTCTCATCAACTTTGATTTTATCTTTCATAAGATCAAAAGCTATGATTCTGCAATTGTATCCAATAAACAGATCATTCTTCTTGCTCCAAAGCTCCATGATTTTGTTTTCATCATACTGTGGACTCTTTTTCATCTTTTTGAAACCTTTTTTGACAAGTCCCGTATTTTTAATGGTTTTATTATAAGTCTTTACATCAGCAAGCCATGCATCCACATTTTTCCTGGAAAGTCCGGCATCAAGCATTGCTTTTCGAACCTCCTTTTGCGATTTTGCATCCACAAGATTCGAATATGCCCCACAATAAGTGGTTGTCTTAGCATCTATGCTGACGGGCTGCATGATTGCGAAATAAGGTATCAGCAGCGTAACCATGATTACATAAATTATTTTTTTCATATGACATTCTTCTCCTTTGCAAAGAAATTTTATCATATACGATTAAAAAAACAACTTAAGTTTTTATTAAGAACCGCTGTTGCATATTTTACAATTTTACATACTTACATATTTGCTGTCCGACATCGCATAGCCATCATTATATTTGATTGTCAGATATTTCACATCTTTTCCGTCTGTAAGTTTTACGTAACAGATGCCATCCTCGAAACGGTCGGTAATATCCAGCTTCCGGTCTTTATAGTACAACCAGACACTGCCGTCATCTTCGTACTCCACATCCGGCTGATTAATCTGCTCCATAATCTCATCTTCGGTCAGCGGACGTTCCACTCCGTCTCCATCCATTGCGACACCTCCACCCGTTATTTCCGTGGAATTGCCGTTTTCATCCGGTATTTTTATGGTATAGGTACTGCTGTTGCCGTCGTTATTAATTTCGAGCGTTGCATTCGTCTGATCGCCATTGATCCAGAGCTGAATCGTTCTCTGGATACCTCCAAGATTTGCTGCGTAGGCGGTTCCTGCACCCCCTACAAGTACGATACATGCTGCAACTGCTGCCGCGATTGTTTTCACTTTATGATGCTTCTGTCTCATTGCCATTTTTTCTACCTCCATCGAAAAATCACCGGAGGTCTGTAATACCGAAAATGCCTGCTTGTATTTTTCTTTATTCGTCATCTTCCCATTCCTCCTTTAATGTCTGTCTGAGCAGCGCCCTCCCGCGTGACAGGCGGATCTTGACATTGCTTTCTGACAAATGCAGAATCTCGGCAATTTCCCGAATGGCATAATCCTCATAATAAAACAGGTGAATGACGATACGATACTTTTCCGGAAGTTTCATCACGGTCTCAAACAGATTTTCCGATTCCGGTGTCTCGAAGGTCAATGTTTCCATATAATCTTCCAGCGATAATTTGTTTTTGCGCCAGAAGGTGTGATTACAGTTCTTTGCTTTGTTGATTGCCACCCGGAACAGCCATGCCCGGATATGCTGCTCGTTTTCAAATTGTTTTTTGTTCATGTGGTACTGCAAAAACGTATCCTGCACAACATCCTCGGCGTCCTCTTTGCTCTTACATACGTTAAAAGCCGCCGCGAATAAATTGTTCTGATAGCGTTCCATCAGTTCCTGTACGGATTGTCTCATGAGCCGCTCCTTTATGTTTCGTTTTCAAAGGCCTTTCACTAATAGTACAAATAGCAGTCACAAAAGGTTACAAAAAAGAAAAAACTTGCATTATTGGAAAAATTCGCTATAATAGTCTGATTACCACAATACAAGGGGGACTTTAAAATGTTAAGTATATTTATGAAAAAACTCACAGTCAATCAGGCCCGAAATGCTGCCAACACATCACCAAATGCACTTCTTATCGACTGTCGCCCAAAGGAAGATTATGCACACGGACATGTTGGGAATGCAATTAATTTTCCGATTGATAAGATCACAGAAGAACGTGTATGTCACAGAATCCCGGATAAGGAGACTGCACTTTATATTATAGGCGGGTATTATCATAAGCCGACAGAAGCTATGAAGAAATTTAAAAAGTTGGGATATAAAAATCTGACTTTTGGTGGCTATATGGAAGAGCATCATGGAATGCTGACCCGCTAGATATAGGGTGCCGATTCCATAAGGAGGGGCTGCATAGCGTGGTCACACATTTCTATTTTCTACAAATTCATAATTCTGGATAACTAGTATAGCGTTTTTAAATTAACTAAACCATATTACTTGCCTATTTTCCCGATAGCACATGCCAAAAATCCTCAGCGTAGCCCGCGAAAGTAGAAGTGTGTGACCGCGCTATACAGCTACCTTATGGACGCCTCTTTCTTCAAAATCTAATAACTTCATTCTCACCTCATTTTACTCCCTCCCTCAAAAATTTTTAAAACCATTTTTCTATTTTTGATAGAATACATGAAAAAAGTTCGTAATACCAATTGTAATTACAAAGCCACTCAGATGCATCGAGAGAAGCCATCGGCATAACAAAGCGGATGGGGAAGGATATGGAACTTATGAAAATAGGAAAAAAAAATTATATTAAACAACTTCGGCTTCATAATGAAAAGGCACTTGCCTATGTCATTGATGAATATGGAGGACTGCTTATGTCGGTGATCCGTAAACATCTCTTTTATCTTCCTGAGAAGCAGGAAGAATGCTTTGATGATGTTCTGCTTAAAATCTGGCAGAATATAGAAAGCTTTCATGAAGAAAAGAGTACGTTTCGGAATTGGGCGGCTGCGGTGGCAAAATATCAGGCAATTGATTATCTAAGGAACTATCGCAAAGAGCTTCAGACGATGAATATTGAAGATGCAGTGATCGTACAGGAAGACAAGGCACTTGCTGAAATGATAGAAAAAGAAGTCAATTCAGAAGTAGAAAAAATGCTGGCATGTTTAAATCCACGAGACAGGGAACTTTTTTATAAACTATATGTGGAAGAAGAAAGCATGACGCAGATAAGCCACGAAACCGGCATGAAACCGGAAGTCATATATAACAGACTTTCACGAGGGAGAAAGAAAATACGCAAAAACTTATTAGAAGAAAGAGGTGCCTGAGTATGGGAAAAAATATTTATGAAATTTTAAACGATGTAAAAATAAATGAAGATGAATATGAAAAAATAAATCTAACCGACCTTGATAAAGCGCAGAAACAGAAGCGCATTTTGAAAAAGATAAAGAAAAATAATAAATCACACAAAAATATAAGAAGAGCTGCCTTAGCAACAGCAGCTGCATGTGCTGTTATAATTGGAGCAGCCGGGGCCGCAAACCCTGCAATGGCGAAGAACTTATTCAGCAGTACAATAGGAAATCTTATAGAAAACCGTCAGGGAACAAAAGATGAAGGTGAAGCAAAGATTTATGAAAAGATTGCAGAAAAATCTATGACCGCTCAGGAGGAGACGGCCAGACATCAGGATAAAACCTACAATACGAGCGTAGATGTAAACGGAGTGAATGTGTCTATCTCAGATATCTATTGTGACGGATATATCGTGTATTACACAGCTGTATTAAAAACAGATAATGAACTGCTGAATCAGGCTGACTTTATAAGTTCCGGAAAAGGAAGTGATATTGTCACCGTAAATGGAAAAGAACCCGGAGGGGTCAGAATGTCATTTGAAAAGGCTTCCGATGGAACATTCGTAAAATCAGGCGAAATAGATCTGATGGATATTGGACAAAATACAGACTCCTTCTCCGATAAGGACACTCTCGAAGTTGAATGTTCTATGGAAAATCTGACGGGTTATAAGGATGACGAGTGGGATAAAAACGGAGATTATAAAAGTACAGGAACTGTGGATGGTGAGTGGAAACTGAGCTTTCCTGTGACAGTAGACCGATCGTCAAACATAACATATCAAGTAAACAAAGAAGATCATGGAGTAAAGGTCTGTGATGTTGTGAAAACAAAAGCCGGGCTGGTACTTACAATAGAAACTCCTGATTTTACAAAAAAACCTTATAACGATCCGTACAATGATCCTGACCTGGCAGTTGTCGATGCTGACGGGAACCCTCTGCAATGGCTGTATGGTGGAATTTATAAACAAACTGCTGATGGAACAGCAACTTATAAAATTATGGTGCTTTATGAAAATCAGACAGACCTTACGTTTGAAGTAACAAATAAAAATGTCGATGGAAAGAAAATTGCCTCCATTGATTTTCAGATCCATTAAGTTTGTCAAGTTAAGTGTGTAAGTGTTAAATTTTGTTGTGGTGGTCGGATAAATCGACCACCACTTATGGATGCCGTTTTCTCTTGCAGTACCAAAAGAAATCATACCACAAAAGCACAAGCACTATTCCTAAAACCAATGCCCTCACCAACAATGGCATATGCCCATCTCCCAATCCGAACTCTATAACAAAAAACAGTGATATTGCAATCCACAGCCCAAACCAGCCCCACAAAAACACTTTTTGATTTCTGACCTTATGAAACAAAAGCTGAAAAAGCGGATCTCCACTCACTTTATAAAACTCACTGTATTCTGAGAAATCGCAGACAAGTTCCTCCAACTCGGCAAAGCGGTGTCCCTTTTTCTCTTCTTCTTTTACATAACTGAGATAAAAGTCTATATTTTGTCCATCATACGCATGGTCTGCGACCAGTTTTCGGCATAAATCCATAGATCCCTGAATTTCCTGCTGTTTGTGCTGTAACTCCAACAACTGCTGCTGGACCATCTCCTCCAAAGAGTTCTGTCCATCCAGCACACATGCTATTTTTTCGAGTGGCATATCCATCTTTCGATATAGAATAATCTGCTTCAGCCGCTTTACATCCTCTTCCGTATAATCCCGATATTTGCTCTGCTCATTTCGTTTTGGCTCAATCAGTCCCTTTTTTTCATAAAACCGGATATTGCTGATACTTAATCCGGTCTGTTCCGCTACTTCTCCAATTTTCATATATACACTTCCATTCATTGAACATCAGCCCATGCATAATTTGCTTTCAGCAAATGGGCTGACACTATTCATCTGGCTGACACTATCCTGGCTTTGTCTGTTATCTCTTTCGGAAAATCCATCATTTCCATGAGATCGATTGCATTGGTTCTGACAGCAATTCCCTGTTTCATTTTGTAGGGAAAAATAATATCTTTTCCACATATCTGACTGTCAAAATAATAAGTTTCATACAGATCTTCTTCAGCTTTCACCAATTCCAGATCATGTGTTGCGACCAACAAAAATCCCGGTTTTTGCGCCATGTACGAAAGAATCGCTTTCGACGCTCCCAACCGTTCCCGCGTATTGGTTCCCTTTAATATTTCATCGATTACAAACAGTACCGGTTCTCCCTTTTCAATCTCATCAAGCATCCGTTTGAGATATTTCATTTCCCGCATATAATAACTTTCTTTCTGCACCACATCATCCCGAAGTGCCATAGAAGTCATTACTTTTATTGTAGGCATTTTTACATTTTTTGCAACACAGGTATGGATTGTCTGTGCCAGTATGACATTGATTGCGACAGCTTTCATAAAGGTAGATTTGCCGGATGCGTTCGCTCCTGTAAAAATAGCGCCTTTTCGCAATTCTATGCTGTTTGCAACACCATCATCCATAAGCGGATGACAAATTTTCTCCAGCCTTATGGACCCGGATTTCTGTATCATGGGGCTGCACCAGTTTGTCAGGCTTTTCCGGAAAGAAGCGATTGCAATGTCCGTATCAACATCCCCCACAAATTCATATAATTGTAAAGTTTCTTTTCTGCACTTTCTCAGGGCTTTTTCTATATGGCAGAATGCCACAATATCATATAATGTAACACCTGCAAGATAATCCTGCACAATACCAGTCAGATCTCCTGTGACACTTTGATATTTTCTTGCCTGCCAACGCCCCATCTGTTTCGCCAGCTTCCTTGTTTTCTCCAGCGCCTGCAAAATTTCTTCGTCTGCATACAATTGGTTACCTTCGAAGCTTTTTATCATCCAATTGCAAAAATCCAATGCTACTTTCATATTTGCCACTGCAAACAGATTTCCTTCATATTTGTTTTTGGCATGCAGATAAATAAGCAAATTGACTGTGGCAACGACAAGAAGTCCCAGGCCCCATACATTGCTTCTCACCAAAACAGTTCCTGCCAGACAAATGACCAGCAGCACCTGCTGCAAGTACAGCCCGATACAGGAAGTAACCGGCCAATTGATTTCATCCATCAGAAACAATGGCAAATAATAATTTTCTTTTTGTTTCCCGATATGTGAAAGCTTTTCTTCCACTTTGATGCGGGATGATTCCTGACACGAAAAAAACGCAATTCGTTTTTCCATCCTCTGGAGTTTCTGTCTGTTTTTACAGCCATGAAGCCGATGATATAAAATCTGTTCTCCCATGTATGTTCTCGTATGATTGATCCGTGCAAATACACGATCCATCTCCAGATCATTCCATGTCACATCATCGACCCATTCCTGATTGAAAGTTTTTCTTCGCCTTTGCTCATACATTTCAATTTCGTACATGCGAAGCTGTAAAGATTCCCAGTTTTCCATGTCCATTGGATTTTTTCCGAATTGCGTTTTTATTCTGTTTTTCTGTTTTTTCTCTGACCACCGGTTCATAAGTTACCTCCATTTCCAAAATTCTGGTCAGAATATAAACCATGAACCAGGGTGAGAGTCAAGAATTATTTTTCCGATATACCATGCGCCGCACAAAATAATAACAGATCACCTGCATCACGATTGTTGCAATCCACGATCCCGGATAGGAAATAAACAGAAAATACAGTGATCGATGTGTTGGAAACAGTCCATAGATCCATACAATTCTTGTTCCTACCGTACCAATAACTGAAAGTATCATCGGCACCATGGAATATCCCATTCCGCGCAATGCACCCGGAAACAGATCCATAATTCCGCACAGAAAATATGGAACCGTCGTAATCGAAAGAATCTCCATCGCGCTCTCAATTACCTTCGGACTCCTGGTATAAATTTTAAGAATCTGCGGTCCGAAAATATAAAATCCGCATCCCAAAACCAGTGCAATTCCCATCGTCAGAATCAGACAGTCTTTCAGCACGCGGTCCATTCTTTTATACTTCCCGACACCAAAATTCTGGCTTGTAAAACTCATACATGCCTGTGTCACCGAGTTGATGGACATATACAAAAAGCCAAGCAGGTTGTTCGCAGCCGTATATCCCGCCATCTCTGTAGAACCAAACGAATTTACCGATGACTGCAACAATGCATTGGAGAAATTGATAACCATACTTTGCAGACCTGCCGGTATGCCAACCTGAAAAATCTGCTTCACATAAACGCCTTTGATACATAATTTTGAAAAGCGAAGCTGATAACTTCCCTCTGTACGATAAAGACAGCGCAAAACCAGAATACAGGAAAGACACTGCGAGACAACCGTTCCGATTGCAACACCCGCCACGCCGAGATGCGCACCTATTACGAGTGTCAGATTTAACGCCGCATTTACCACACCGGAAATGATCAGAAACATGAGTGGCCGCTTGGTATCTCCAACTGCCCGCAAAATTGCTGCGCCATAGTTATAAAGCATAAAAAACGGCATTCCAATAAAATAAATGCGCATATAAAGGGTAGACAGATCAATGACATCCGACGGTGTTCCCATCAGTTGTAATGCACCATGGGAAAAAACAATACCGACAATGCCCATGACAATTCCACTGATCAAAGCCAGCGAAATAGCTGTATGTACCGTCTCTGACATTTCTTTATCCCGGCCTGCTGCATAGAAACGGGCTGCAATAACATTGGCTCCTAACGAAATTCCGATAAACAGATTTGTAAACACATTAATGAGTGCAGTGGTCGCACCGACCGCCGCCAGAGACTGCTTTCCACTGAATTGTCCAATGACAACAATATCCACCGCATTGAACGTCAGCTGCAACATTCCTGAAAGCATGAGCGGCAGTGCAAAGGATATCAGTTTATCCATGATCGTTCCATTGCACATATCAATCTCATATTTATTCTTCTTCAAACTTCAACACCTCTTACGAAATAAAGTCTTTGCATCCAATATGCCTACGCAATTTTACACCCTTTATTGTATAATGTCCAGTTCAATCATCTTAGAGGTTCTACGAATACTCTTCGTCTGTGTCACCGGAAATCCCAGATCCTCAAATGTGTATTCTTTCCAATTTAATTCTTTCTGCCATCCATTATGCGGGATATACAGGCGATTGCCATCTTTCTCTAATCCTGAATAAGTAAACGATGAAAGATAAGTCAGCACCTGCTCCTCGCGACCCTCATTGATGACGGTATTGATAAAATGCGCAACTGGCACACCATCATGTATCTTCCATAGATTCGTACAAGAGAAAACAGCCCGGTGCTGTCACTACATACTTGTTTCCATGTCTTGCATACGGACGGTCATAACCGGCCATTTCCAGCTGCACAAGGGGAACTCCCTCATCCATCATTGTCTGATTCGATTTGTTCCGATAGTTTTCCCGCAATGCTGATTTCTCCATTGGTTTCGATGAAAAATGCAGCAGTTTGATCTGCTTTTTATTTGTAATTCCAAAGGAGCCTACCGTATGCAGACAAATTTCCATTTATTATACCCACCCAATTATGACCGTACCAAGGGAAAACCCATGAAAGATTTCGGTTTTATTGACTCTTTAAAAATCGATTCCATGGTCATTTTAATTAAAGAAATCTATCGCGGTTTTGCAGATTTAGAATTGGACAATTTCTTTTCCACCGATGAACGTGTACTCGAATATCGTCTCGGCGTGGTAAGCGATCTTATTGCACAAAGCAGTGAATTTCAAACCTTAAATACAGAACTGTCCAAAATGGAAACAACCTTTGGTTATCTGAAAAGTGTCACACTCGGCATCAACCTCTGCCCGTTAGATGCAGGAATTGTCTCCGTAAATACCAACATGTTTATTTTTCTCTGCTGGACGATATTCGCTTTCTGACTGCCAGTGGAAAATCCATTTTTGCCTATTCGATCGGCATGGCGCAGGCTTTATTCCAGTTAGGCCTATTTGTTCCGGCTGAGTCAGCACTGATGAGTCCTTTTCAAGTACCAGCGGACTCGAAGCCAGCTATATTGCTTCCGAAGTTCTCACCGGAATTGGTATCATTGGCTGCTGTGGACTTTACGTCACCCATATCCATGATTTGAGCCAACAGGTTGAAAAATATAATTCACATCCGCGAAACCGTGGAAAAATTGATAATCTTGTGGCAATGATGGAAAATGTAGAAGAAAGTACGCGAAGCTATAAGGTTTTGCGCACAACTCCGGATGGACTTAGTTACGCAAAGGATATTGCAAAGCTCTATGGGCTCGATTTAGAGCATATTCTCAAAGATAAGTAATCCCAATCAGTTAAATGTTCCATCATAAACTGGCATATTTGATATATACCTGCTTTCAACTGCCGGAACATAATAGGCTCCATATGTCTTCATCTCGGTATCCCCCTTGGAATCCGTAACTTCTTTCTCTTCCGGCAGTTCCACATAAAACTTATAATAGGGCATAAAATAAGCCTCAAATACATCCGTTAAATATACCAGTTCAACCTTTTTAACATATTTCATTCCCGGCAATTGATAGGGTGAACTCGTGGAATAATTACCTTTTTTCAGCAACGTTTTTGCTTCTGCCACAGAAATAATCGGGTAGTCTCCGACCTTCTGCGAAAGGTCGGTCTGATGAATCCAAATTTTCCGCAACTTGCCTTCTTCTGATTGTTGAAATTCTGTTTGCCTGAAATTGTAGTTGATAATCCTTTTTACGATATCCTCACTGTTTTCATAGAATGATAAATGATAACTCTGCTTCGAATAAATGTCATAATCTCCACCATAAATATTAACACCCGGTGATTTCATGGAAAGAATATCGCTGTATTTATTTTTGAAAAATTCTGCTGCTTTCAAACAATCCTTATATGTGGCATCATAATTGAAAACATAACCTTCCGGCAAATCCTGTGGTGTTTGAAACTCCACACTGATTTCACCCGCAGCGTTTGCCTGAATGGACACTTCATTTGTCTCGCATGTCACGGTTTCCATTTCCGGCTGTTCTTTTACCTGACTGAGTGCATGTTCATCAATCCCCAGTCTTCCGGCAACCTCCCGGATCTTTTCCAATACTTTTTCTTTATCATAGTTCTTAGGAATAAATTCTTCCAACTCAACTGTATTTTTGTACACCGGAAGTGTTGTTAATTCGATCTGTTCATTCCAAGGATTTGCATTTACCAATTCGGACACATCATGTGCTAAATACCCTTCAAATCCATAACTTGCTGCTTCGTTATTCCCTACTGATATTTGTGGTAAATCCAAATGTTCTGTTTTTCCTTCCTTCTTTCCATCCCAGATAAAGGAAACGCAGATTAAGATTGCCAGACATGCAGCTGCTGAAAGATACCTGTAAATTCTGTGCCTGCGTTTCCGTTTCATAGAACCCCTGACATTTCTTCTGACCGCATCCGTTTCCTCAATAATCTCATCCGGCAGCATCCCTATTGCTTCACTCAGCTTTTCTGGTCTCATATCAAATAGCCCTCCTCACATAGATAATCTTTAAGTTTGTTTCTTGTTCTATGAAGAATTATTTTCACCTTTGCTTTACTGAATCCTGTATATTCGGCTATGTACTTCATAGAATCCAGATAATAATATCTTCCTATAAAAACAATCCTGTGTTCTTTTGGTAACGACATAAGAAAAGAATGTATGATTTCGGCCAAAATTTTGCAATCCACCACTTCTTCTGTGGCATTCATACCTGTGGTACATTCCTTTAATTCCTCCAGAGAAACTGCATACTCTGATCCCTGTCTTTTCTTTCTATGACGCGTTCGATAAATATCAATAGACAGTTCACGTATGATTTTTCCAACATAAGCAGACAAAATCTGTGGTTGATTTGTCGGAATGGAATTCCATATGTGCAAGTATGTTTCATTGATACTCTCCTCGCAGTCCTCTTCATTTGCAAGGATATTATATGCGATTTTATAAAGATATTTCCTGTATTTAAGATCCGTCTCGTGTATTGCTCTTTCATCCCGGTTCCAATACAACTCTACAATCTGCTGATCTGTCACCTTGAAGCTTCCCCCTTCTTTCTTATACAGTTACATATATATATCCGACAAATGATCTGAAAAGTTACAATGTGATAAGAATTATTTATTCTATTACAGTTAACATAAAAAATACCCCAGAACGAAGTTCCAGAATGTACGCTAAAATCAATTTTTATAAACTTGCTATTTTCTATTTGCCATCCACTTCAATTCTTGTTATGATATTTTCGGTTCTACCCTACACGGTAGGCGGTTAGTCCTTCAACAGAGGGACTGTGACCCTCTGATTACATAGAAATCATCTCGTATGAAATCTTACAAAGGAGGGATGCCAATGTTGACTCTTGAAGGTCTCATTGCAGTATTAGGCTTTGGCTTGACTTGCTTTGAACTTGGATATACACTCGGTAATAAATCACACAAAAAATAATCGCCCCCGGTCTGGTAAACTGAGGCGATTATTTTAATCAATTCATATACTGGGCTAACCGTCTATCGGTAGCACCTTTTATATATTTATAATATCACTATTTTCAATGTGTGTCAAAAATATTATCAAATATTTTTATTAAAGTATCCTGTCTCTTCCCATACCTTCTTATCAGGACAATAATAACTATATTCTCTTGAATCCCCAACTTTCATTGCCGTTCCAAATTTTGTATTCCTTGTTGTATACCAATTCTTATATATTGTGCATCCTTTTTATTTCTCTTAGAGGTGTTTTCTGTGTTTTTTTATGAAACTGCGATAACAAAATAATATCATTACCGTTATATGCAAAAAACAGTATTCTATCCTTTAGTGGTCTTAATTCCCACAGTTCACCATCTAAATGGCGTACAAAAGGCATTCCGGCTCTGGTTCCATTTTCTCTTAAAATATTTAGATAATCCTGTATTTTTTGTAATTTAATTAAACTATCCTTAGAATTTTTCTTTTTTAGAGAAATTATATGATATGAGGGTCAAAAGGTATTTTAGAATGTATTTCCAAGAAGCAGCGGATTAAACAACATATACTGCGCATTCGTCACCCCAAAAGCCACAAGCGCCAGTGGCAGCACAATAAAAAGGACGCATGATATAATCACAGACATGCCGCTTCTTAAGTATTTAAACATTGCAAAAACAAACAGGCTGACCAGTAATCCCCCTATAAAGCGCATCAGCATTATGATAAGTATATACTGCCCTACCGATATATTCTGCGAAACACGCCACAGATGCTCCATACTTGCCGCCGGAGCATTAAGCCCCTGCGTGCCATATGCCAAAAGCACATTGCACAGCCGCACAATATATACAAGTGCAAATGCTGTGACAGTGCCCAAAAAGCCAAGTATGCATTTGATTCCCATATGCTGCTTCCTGCCACGACAGGTAGTCCTTAAAAGCCGGATTTCATGGTTTGCATAATCTGCTCCACATATACCGCAGGCTATTGCTATTAGGAGAATAACATACACAAATGCCTGTGCTGTATCACGGTTTTTGAAGTCTGTTCTGTCGGTGAGGATATCATAGCCCTTTTCAAAAAACAGCCAGCCCTCATTTAACGTCTTAAGGTAATCCACATGTGCTGTAACCTTATTGAAAGCCTCCTGTCTGCTCAGTTCATCCTTGTACTTTATATTGATATAGCTTTCACTCTTCCCCTGTGCCATATCGTAAGCAATGTTATCCGACAGCCGGTCGTATTTTACTCTTTCTTCATCCAGAAGCTCATTGGTTTTGGCAGTTAAAGGTCCATAATATTTGTCCATATATTCCTTGTAATACACCTCATCAACCGAGTCATAGGAAAGCTTCTCTGCCGGATTCCACCATACCACAAAAAGAGCTGCTGCAATCAAAATAAGTAACACTTTTCCCGGAACAAGTGCCTTATAGCATTCGTGCAAAAATAAAGATGTATGACAGCCTGTATTTTTACCGCAGGCAAAGCCGGGCAGTAAAAGCAGCTTCTTTTCATGCACCGAATTGAGATAATTTGTAACCGCAAAAATACATACAGCTATACACACAAGCCAGAACAAGCCATACAATACCCCGGTATTAAGCGGATATCCAAACAAATTGATATTGACATAATCAGAAAAAAGTCTGCCTGTCCTGACTCCATACATGATATTTATGTACTTAAGGAAGGCTAGGAAACTGGTTCCTGATATCGTTGTGTAGCAGATAGTCTCAATAACCACGGTCACTGCAGAAGCAACGAACACAAATATAATATTGTCAAGCGCTGCGCATATCAGCATAAAAAACAAGCCAAGCAATATAAAGCTTATTATTTTCACAGGAAAATAGCATGCCAGAAATTGTCCTATACTAAGCTTAAACGGACTGCCATAGTACAGATAAACACTTTGAAGCGGACTTTTCAGATTTATCGGATTGTAAAAGCACATGCTTATGACTGCATTGATTCCATACAATAGCAAGGTGATAAGAATGACCGCCATAATCATCACAAATGACTTTGACGCCATAAGCTGCCTTCTGCCCCTTGCAGTTGTTCTAAGCAATGCAAGCTGGTTCTCGCTTTTTTCATAAAACACAAGATTGAGCGCAATGATAAAAAGCATAATCACAGCCACATAGTCGGTAAGCTCATTATCTGTAATATTCAAAAGTCCCGATGCATCAATAACCTCAGGCACTGTACCATTAAGCTTACTGTAAACTCTGCTCGTTTTAGCAGCATTTTTCTCTGCAAAGCCTCCATTGCCGGAAAACTTATTCATAATCGAAATCTCGTCAGCCTTTTCATTGACAGAGTCGAGATACTCATCATAAGAAAGACATGCTCCTACTTCCTTGTATACCCTGCTGCACAGACTAATCCTGCCGTAAGCTTCTGCAGTCACCTGCCTCTGTTCAATTTCCGACAAAACATCCTCACGGCTGTAATTGCTTATTTCGCCATACAGCGCGCTGTAGTCCTTATCTGTATACCCATCATCATTTACGGTATTCATGGTATACAGTCCAAGAACAGGATTCAGAACAAGCAAAAACAAAAGAATAAGCACTGTTCTTTTAGTCAATAGTTTGCATATTTCGTTTTTTACTATATCCATTTTCAGTCCCCATTAAGATACAAATACAAGTCCTCAAGATTTGGCCGCACAGCCTCCTTCTGCCATCTGCCATCATACGAATCGGCAATAATGCGGGCTATGACACCGTCTGCATCCCTTGAAATATTGCTCACCTTGTATCCGGTGTTTACCTCATCTATCTCATTATCCGATAAAAAGATATTCCATACCTTTCCATCTAGCTCCTTAAGCAGCTTTGACGGAGAACCACTCCTTATTATTTTACCGTTGCTTAACATAACTATCTCTTTGGCGATAAACTCTACATCCGTAACCACATGAGTCGCAATAATAACAATCTTGTCCTTTGCAACCTCTGATATCAGATTTCGGATTCTGATTCTCTCCTTTGGGTCAAGCCCTGCCGTTGGCTCATCCAGTATAAGGATGCCGGGATTGCCTATGAGTGCCTGTGCTATCAGTGCTCTCTGCTTCATTCCGCCCGAAAAAGCTCCAAGCTTCTTTCCAAGGACATCATCAAGCTTTACCATGCGCACATAGTGATCTATATCTTCCCCGGCTTCACTCTTTTTTAATCCTTTCAGAGATGCCATAAAGTAAAGAAAACGCCTAAGGCTAAGCTCCGGATATATATTCTGCTGCTGTGGCATATATCCAAGAAGCTTCCTGTATTCACTTCCAAGCTCGTCTATGCCCCTTCCGTCAAGCAGCACACGGCCTTTTGATGGAGTCAGATTGTCAGAAATGAGATTCATCATAGTTGATTTACCGGCTCCATTCGGTCCCAAAAGCCCATATATTCCCGGTGTAAATGAAAACGACACATCATCCAGTGCGGTTTTATCCTTATAAACTTTTGTAAGCCCCTCCAATTCAAGTGTCATTTTCTGTATTCCTCCCACTGACTTCTCACGCTTTCAAGATAGCTGTCCATTCCATCAGCTGTAAGCTTTTCCTTTGCACCCTCTATACTCTCATCCACCGACTTGCCATTTAAGCCATTCATGAAATCTGAAAGATCATTTGAGATATTGTTCAAATTCTCTGTATCAGGCTCAAAACCGATAAACGGAGATACTCCGGCATTGTCATAAAGGGCAAAAAACTCATCTTTTCGATTTTCCATGTATCTTTCACCTGTTACCGGATATACGTTTATAAATAAATCCAGACAGAGCTTACTTAAATAATTATCCTCCAGATCAGTACCATCCGTATTGCATGCAACACCATCTACGACCTTGTAATCCGCACCATTCTGTCCATACAGGAGAATATCAGCGTACTTTCCATCTCCATATAACAGACCTAAAAACTCTACCACAGCATCGACATCCTCAGTGTTTTTTGCTATACCAATGGATGCGTTTACCCTTGATGTCAGATAATGCTCTACTGTTTTTACCGCTATATTATCTTTCTTGAAGTTCTCGTCTATCTCTCCGGAAGACAATGCTACAATAAAATTGCCGGACTTAACATTTTGTAATATTTCCTCATTATTTAATCCGATATTATTAAGGTAGGTTATCTCACCGGTCTCATCATCCTTCAGATATCCGTCTTTTTTCATCTGATCGAGCACCTTAAGATATTCCGTAAATTTTTGCGATTCCAGCGGATTTTCGACTGACATCGTATCATAATCGAAGCAAAGTCCGTTTCTTATCTCACAGCCGATCATATCTCCAAATACATATCCGTTTATGAGATATTGAAATCCCGGAGCTTTGCTGTTATCCCACTCAGAAGCCTTGAGTATCTGATAAATTCCATCTATGCTTCCATCCCACGAATTTATGACATCATCTGAGAGATAATCCCTGTTAAATGCAGCATAAACTCCATTATCATCCGCAAGTGCAGATGGTATGGAATAAATATGTCCATCACATTTTGCCATCTCCCAAAGGTTCTTTGGGAAAGCATCATAAAGTGTCTTTCCCTGATCTTTCGACAAAACATCATCGAGATTTAAGACAAGATCCGAACTTATAAGATTATATGCCGGATTATTTCCATTCTCATCACCTAAACCTAAAAATGCAACATCTGTTTTCCCGGCAGCAAGTGTACTTTCAAGCTTCTGGCTGTATTCATCATACTCCAGATATTTTATATTCAGCTCATAGTCATAGCCATCATTCATAAGTGCAGCATTAAACTGCTTAATGTTATTCTCATCGATCCTGCAAATATCAGGTACAGCAAATGTTATGACCTTTGTATCTGACTTTTTGACTGTTGCCTCGTTCTGTCCCTCTTTAAGTTTTCCCGAATCACCAGCTTTTTTATTAATACATACCGCTGCTACTGCCACCACGATCAGGGCAATCACTACAACTGCTATTAAAACACCCTTTTTCTTATTCTTCATTATAGCACCTCAATTTTCTCGGATTAAAATTTCCTTTATTCAGATCATCAATACTTAAAACTCCAAGTGAAAATTCGCCTTCATCATCAGTATAGTTGACATATACCGACTGAGCGCATATGTTTTCAATACCAAATGCCTTTTCAGTAGACAGCTTCATCAGTTCTTCACTCTTATCATCCTTCAAGCGATAATATGTCACTTCATCACTGTTTTCTTCAGATAATATGAAGTGACCTCACATTTGTAGCAACGTGGATTTACCTGTATACTAG
>ENA-ORTB01000907-ORTB01000907.1-human-gut-metagenome-genome-assembly--contig:-NODE-907-length-36552-cov-9.339453_pt1 | contig 36552 bp, 57 predicted proteins | sample MGYA00241905_ERZ509174 | MGnify/ENA primary metagenome ERZ509174 (study PRJEB26280, sample SAMEA2338851) | human gut metagenome | biome: human gut; feature: human-associated habitat; material: faeces... | reverse complement strand
TTTTTGCTGAATAAGATAACCTAAAGCAACAATTTTCTTAAAAAGAGCGAATAATATTATCTCTTTGATAGTTTATAGATAATATTGTTTGTGATAACTACGCTATTTTATAATACTTTGTTACTAGTGTGTTACTAATCTGTTACTAATGTTCACAGATTTTTAAATATAGAAAAGGATAAGACGGGACAAGAAAATACAAACTTTGTCTTGTTTTTTTTTGACCTACTTTGACCCAACTTGACCCAATTTAGACCCAATCTAAAAAGTCAATGCCACTGTTTTACCATCAATTTGCCACTATTTTTCTTAAGCTTTTCTAAGATGACCCATGTAAACCCATCCTGATGGAATACGAGCCCAGCCGTCACGAATTTCCTTGACTGTCACTCTAGTACCTTTTAGTAATCCACCATTAGAATTACAGTGTTTCTGTGCATCTGCCGTTAATTCATTCTTGGCTTTTCTTCTATAATTAGTTCCTGCGCCTTCTCTTACCTTTAAAGCACTAGCAGTAACTACATAAGTACCTAAAGCATTAGATGTATTAGCATGTACGATTGGAGTAGTCACATGAGTAGAATTGTCATACGCTGGACATCCAAATCCACGAATATATTTACCATTTACATTTAAAGCTCTTCTAGCTACTGCATCATTCTTATTACCTTCAATAACTGTGATTTTTCCATTTGCAACTTTTTCAACAATTCCGACATGGTCGGAAGAGCCTCTATTATCTCCCACTCCGTTATCCTGCCAATCATAAAAAATAACGTCTCCTAAATGTGGCACGTGTCCATCATCTTCTGTCCAGCATCCCATGTTCTGGAACTTCTTAATCATCTGGTTGCATGAACATTCTAATGGAATGATGTCAGTGTAATTAGCTTTAATAGCACATGCTGACACAAATGTAGCGCACCAAGAGTCAGTATACTTGACTCTATATCCTCTTGCTAAAGGCTTATGACTGTTGTATAAATCAATAATCTTTTTATGTGATCCGTTTGATTCTTTACATCCTAAATATCCTCTTGCAATTGTTAAAATTGTATTTGCATTTTTACCCATAATTTATACCTTCTTTCTTTTCAAAATAAAAAGGCTTCTCAAATGAGAAACCTTTACTTTTCTAGATGACTGATTCTTTTCTCGTGATCATCCAATTCTTTAGAATGAGCATCCAATCTTGCATCCTGTCTTATATTGTCTGTAGCCATATAGTCTAATGCTGTAGTCAGTTTAGTAATGCTATTGTTTAGCTTTAAGACAGGAGTCATCACTCCGATTAATGCACCAACACCGATAATAACGGTATATACTGCTTGTGCCTCAGTCATTTAAGCACCTTCTCTCTCGCCTTCTACGAATCGTGTAAATGCCTGATGCAATCCTGTTGATGCAAGACCCATTAAAGCACCATAAACAACAGACTCAACAGATGCACCACTTACGACTGCATTTAACACTGCCCCAATAGCTGCTAAAATTGTTGGAATATACTTATTTGGCACTTTATCAAAAGATGTCTTGATAATATATCCAACAACTAGACAAGCAACCATTACAACTAAAACAAAATACTGAGTTAACTGTGTGAAATCCATAATTTATTTACCTTCCTTTTCAATTGTTAAGTCTTCTCGACCTCTTTTAATTAATTCCTGTTTGACCCTTTCACGAATCCTTAAGGGCACATCGTCAATAGACTTTAGTCCCTTGATGATTAAATCAGCATAAATTTTATGCATTCTTATCACCTACGCTTTCGTATAAATCGCATAAAGCAAGTTGTAACTCTGTTACATTAGACTCTGTCTCTGTTAAACGTTCCTCGATTGTTGGTTCTTGGGGAGTCTCAACGTTTTCATATTTTGACCATTCAAAGTGTTCATAAATACAATTATCATCCTCTGTATATGTTGTATTTGAAATATAAGAGTCAGCCACTACAGTAGTATCATGTACTAACTCCTTATAGCCTAACTGCTTTAATACCTCATTATTATTGATGTATGTAGTACCATCAATAACTACGCTCTTAGGCGCTCTCGTTAAAATACCATCCTGTAATTTATAAAGCATATAATCACCTCGTTTATTTCATTTTATAAACATTAAAAGAGATTGACTTCTGTTCATTTGTTGCAATTGCTTGATTACCGATTTTAACAGTGCCATTTGACAGTCTGTAATTAGAATCAAATACTCCACCACTTGCAGTATTAGCACTAGCACACATAAATGCATACTTGCCATTTATCACGTGCACAGCAATCACGATATTATCGTAATTATCTGATGGGATTAATAAGTAAAATGAGTTATCCTGTGCCGTAAATGACACGCTAACTCTACCCCATGAATTAGTGCCGTTTACTGTATCAACTAAATCAAACATATCATTATCAACCTCTTCTTTCTTAAATAAATAAAATCTTCTTTCTAGGAGGCTATTTGCACTCCCCCGAATTGGTTAGTCATGTTTAACTACTCCTTTATCTTCCCCAAACTCTAATCGTTGTGCCAACAGGTAAATCAATGTTGATAGATATCTGCGATACGTTATGTACATTATCAACGATTTTAATATCACGATTTTTAAAATCTGAAACACCGCTATCTGTGCCATATGCACGTGACATCAAATATGTTTTATCTGTCATCTTTTCTGTAATTAGAGTAGCAACCCAAGAATAGACATCAGTAGTGTCTATTCTCTTATAATACAGTCCGTAATTTCCTAAAATAATAGTATTAGTTAAAGGTATCTGACCATTCGCCTTAGGCACTCTAACTTCACACATATAATCACTATAAGAAGAATCATATGTTTTCGTGAATTTCTGTGGTTCTGAAATTGTTAAATTCTCTAATTCAACCCACTCTTTCATCTCTCCATCTTCCTTTCTTTTCAAAAGTTCAAATCGTCTTCTAAGAAGGTACTCTGTACCCCCCCAGTTATAATTTTATTCGACATATATTACCTCACATAGATAACAATTGTACCTGTGATAATTGCGTATGCAGATACATTTACACTGAATGTCAGCGGTGATAAAACAGGATTAAGTCTTCTTGTATAAGGTGCCGTAATGTTCGCATTTTGAGTATCATATAGTCCGCCGTTGTTTGCACAAACAGGCAAAATATATTCTTCTAAAAATAAACCGTTATTTTTGAAATAAGCCTGTTGACACATGCTTTTTGTACCTTTTGATTGTGTCGTCATTTTGGCTGTAACCTGTCCAAAATTTAAATTTAAGGTGGACTGAACAGTTGATTTATTAGTAACATTCTCAATTGATACAAAAAACTCTGTATAATCGCTCACATCTATATCGCTAGGCATTTTTTCAGTTCCATCAAAAGCGAACTCCAATATCTTCTTCCATTCCTTCACTGTTTCACTCCCTTTATTTAATAGTTTTCTTCTGAGGAGTAATTCTGTACCCCCCCCCGTTGTAGTTAGGCATAGTTAACACCTCATTTTGCATAGACTGTGGCTTTGCCACTTGTGAAAGTCTTATATTGCGGAGCGATTCTAAGACTCGTGATTTCAGAAACACCGATATTTGTTAAACCACAATAAGAAGCACCTAATCCTAAAGCAGGATACTGCTGTTTTTGCACATGTGTATTTTTGATATATCCATCTGCAATGCATTTAATGATATCAATACAATTGAATCCTGTAGTTGAAGAAATATCACCGTTTTGACCACTTACCATCTGACCATTGAGAAATTTCATCAGCTGTGATCCGTTTTCTCCTTTGAGATTTTCTGAAATAATCATCAATTCTGTATAAGGTTCGCTAAAAGTAACGCTTGACTCTTTTGTCAAGTCTTCAAACACTTTTACTTTCTTCCATTGTTTCACTGTTTCACTCCCTTTTCTTCCTAATAATCCTCTTTCTCTTACTAAGTCCATTATCTAGCCCTCACAATTGCACTATTACCTAAGATGTTCACTTCGTACGTTCCACTTGTCACATCATCACTATTGGATAATGTACAGCCTTTTAAAGTCAGCACTGTAGGAGTCGCCCCACTCACAAATTCAAACCCACAGATAAACATCTTATCCGTTCCGACTGTTCCGAGCGTGATTGTTAGTGATGCCATAGTAGGGAATACATGATACTCTCCACTATTGATAGTCACATTAGTATCACTAGCCGTATGAGTTACTTTTTTAACACCTAAATCAGCAGTATTGGCTTTCTTATCGAGTTCAGCCTTAATGACCTTATTTTGTACAGGGTTCACACTTGTGGCGCTTAGAGCCGTATCTACTGTGATAGATGTTCCTGTTCCACCTGTGAAAGTGTCAATCTTATCACGCTGTGCCTTTGTGACTGTCATGTGATTGTTATCTTCGGTTAACTGTGACAGTTTACTTGGAATTGTAGGCTTATTTACTAACGAGTTATAAGAGCCATCAAAATCACTCTTATTGTTCCATTTCTGTTTTTCAGTATCTGTCACTACTCTATGTGTAGTGTCTTCTGCTAACTGCGATAATTTAGTAGGCACAGCAATTTTAGCAATCAAGCCGTCAACTTCACTTTTGGTATAAAATCCTTTAGCTGCTACTTTTGTAGCAATAACATTCAATTGCTCGTCAGTGATATTTAGATTATTAATCTTATGCTTTAAGTCTTCCAATACAGATGGATAGCGTTCCTCGATTGACTTGTCAGCATCTGTATGACTGCCAACTAGTACAGTAATATCTTCAGAGCCCCATTTTTTGATGATGGTGTTATTACTGTCATATTTTCGTCCACAAAGGTTGATCGTAGCTTTTCCCTTTGCTTCAAACAGCGTTCCTTTTAAAAGGCATTTTACAAAGATGTATTGTCCATTTTCTTCCTTCGTACAATCTAGCTTGTCGCCATTTCCACGTGATGATGTAGTATTCACGTAGAATGTCAAGTCAGTTAAATCAATATCAGAAGCCTTATTGATTCGAAATGTAAGAGTATGACAGGAGTCATCGTTTACGACCCCAATTTTAAAGTTGCTATGTAGTACTGCCTCTCTGGTATCAGCATCTACATAGATAATATTTTCATCGTCCATTTAATCACCTCTTTTAAGCATATGAGTAGATATGAGTACCACACACATAGTCATCATATGTTGTGTTTTTCAGTGCAGTAAGTGTGAAATTGCCTGCAGTTATATCGTTAGTTTTCGGATAAAAACGAATAACTAGATTATTTGATGAGCTCGGTACAGGGATGAAAATGTTGCCTTTTGGCTTTTTATCTGCGGGAAATTCAACCCACACGTAGCCCATCGTATTTCCCACGATCGGAGCATTTACCAGTCCATCCCAATTTAGCTCAACAAGTTTTGCGCCTTCATTATATCTGTATTGCAACTTGACACCGCATCCATTAGTACCGCATGAAATCCAGTTAGACCACTTCAATTTATTCTGATTTGCAGTGATAGCATTCTGCTGATTTGAGACATGTTCCATCAATTCTCTCATGCTCAGATATTCCTGACATTTACGTTCAACAGATGTGATATTTAAGCCATCTAGATGCACCGCATATAATACTAAGTCTCTTGTACCTGTACCGCTGTATATGTCGGTCTGATTGTATGATGGTTCTGCTCCACCTGCCGGGCCTTTAATAACTGTAAGAGTATGTGTCTCTTTTGTGCCTGTGGTTGTAAACCTTGCTACAATCAAGTCCGTACGTTTCACTCCGCTTGTACCGTTTTCAATGCGTACTGTCTCACTTCCTACGATTCTCATAAATCGTCCGTAATTGCATAAGATACCGTCATTAATCTTGATTTCATTATTAGAAACAATCTCCGCCGTCATTCTGCTTCCTGCGTGTAAAATGCCCTGAAAGTCATATAACGCTAGATACATATAGCCATGAAGGTCGGCACTGACTTCAGCATCTGTAATATTAATGTTCTTTATCACTTCGCATCACCTACCTTATAAGAAATTGAAATATCATCATCACTAATCTTGATTATTTTTTGAGTTATAGGCTCTTTAAAAGATATGCCTGTTATATTTTCCTTTGCACCAACAATGTCAAAGAGTTCTGCATCATCAGCATCATCAGCGTCAAAAGAGATTTCCAGCGTATCGCTTTCATTCGCTTCTGCTACCTTCTCGGTCGCATTCTTGATTAATTCATCACGTTTTTCAACATTTACATCCTCATGTTTGTATGTCTTCCTGTCTAATCCGATATGTGTCTGATTAGATTCGCTCCATGATCCATCAGGTTGTAGATACAAGTTAATTCTTAATCTATTCAGGAGTTCACCTTTTCCCAGACATAAAATATGATTATATGGCTTAGATTCGGTCTTTACTGTCATATCTATCTGATAGTCATTGTCATACTGTAGCGTGTTGCTTAAATCGTTGATTTTTTCGGCATATAGATGGATTTTCCCATCAACACGATGCCTAATGCACAATCTCGCATTACTAGCGCCTAATGCTTTCTCTAAGGCTTGTAAAAGATTTATATCTCTTACATCATATTTAACGTTGATATTGCTAACACCTATGTTATCGACTACAAAGAGATTGCTGAACCTGCCATCAATCAACACATTGATGCATGTGTTAGCTTCACCATTTAAAGTTAAATATGTACTCCCATTCGGTGGCTGTACGAATTCCTTTTCTAATAATCCTCTAAATGTAGGGCCTATCATCGTGATGGTATTGTCTGATGTATTAATCTTCAATTGCTGGATTACTCCACCAATTTCAGTATTTTCCTTGTAAAAAAGAGACCCAATCATAAACAAAGGGTCTCTATCTTCTAAGGATAATGTCAATTCAAAATCGTTCTTACTTACATCATACTTTCCTATCTCAATGTCAGCATCGAAATGAGCGAGGTATCCTAATTCGTTGTAATTAGCATCTGTATAGATGTATTCTAATCCCATTTAGGCTCACCCCTTCGCTCTACGAGTACTATATCAACTTTCTCAACTCCGACAGTCGTTATATCAAAAGATCCTTGAGGTATCTTCTTGAACGTATCATAGTTCTTATTACGTGAGTTGAATATATTGGACTGCACACCGTTGGATGAATATTTTGTAATGGTTCTCTTGAATGTGTCAATCTCTGCATATTCTTCAGCGTTCAAGGTTACATATAACTGATAAGTATTGTCACTGATATTGATTATAGGATTCGTACATCTTCCATATATTCGCATGATCATGTCTGTATCAGTAAATGATTCATTTACAACATTTACAGTCTTAGGAAGTGAATACGTAAAAGGATATGTAAGAGGATATTTAGTGACGGTTCTTGTACTGCTGGTACTGAAATCAGCTGTAGAAGTTGTCTCTTTAATCCAGTAAGAATCATCCGTAGTGACTTCAACATCCAATGATAATATGCTCTTATTCTCTAGATATTCCGATTTGACGGACTTCACTACATAACAATAATATTTATAGCCGTTTATCTCAAAATAGCCCATAGCTTGTCTTAGAACGTCTATTTCAAAATGTTCATAGAATGCATTCTTGATTGCTTCAGCTTTTTTATAATCCACACAGAAGACAAAAGGAATCGTCTTTTTGACAACTCCTTTATAGAATCCTGTGATTCGATTATTATTCGTCTTAACCTGCCATTCATAGTCCCTCAATTCGTTATAATTCACGAATATTCCTAGAGAAGTGAAGTCCAGTGTCTCATTAATAGAGTTGGTATGTTTAATTCTATCAAGCATATTTTCTCACTATCCTTCCTACTTCCCTGTTATCCAGTACGATACTGAAAGATCCATCTGTCAGTGCCTTGACAATGATGTCATGGATTCTATGTTCATCGCTTAATAATGTAAGTATTCTATTCAATGCATTAACAATGTCATCACTTCCATTATTGGATGCATCACTAATCATCCTCATGAGTGTATCTCTACCAGACACAACTTCAGCGCCTGCTTCTCCAGCACCTAACATTTGACCATTAGACATTCCGAAAATCGTAGGAGCATCTAAAATCATTGGATTATCCATCGCCTGCGCATACCATTTAACACCTAATGATGGGATTTTACCTTTCAACAGGTCACCAACGTTCCACCCATCAGGCTTCACGCTGAAATGAGGTAATGGGATGTGTGGCCATGAGATCCTAAAATTAAAGAATCCTTTAATCTTATCAATAATGCCCTTGATGAACTTTCCAGCATTTGAGATTGTTGACTTCGCTGTATTCCATAATCCAATCCAGAACTTTCTGAATCCTTCGCAATGATTCCATAAATAAGTGAATCCAGCGACTAGCGCAGTAATAGCGATTATTACCAGTCCGATAGGATTGGCGCTTAGAATTGCCCATAGTGCCTTAGCACCATTCATTACCAATGATATGCCAGCGCTTATCTTCGGAATCAGTGTGATGATTGTACCTACAGAACTGATAACCTTACCAATAATGATGATTACTGGAGATAATCCAGCAATCAATGCAAGTATTACCGCAATAGTTGTCTTCGTTCCGTTAGACAATCCATCGAACCATGTTGTAAGTCTTTCAATACCGCCTGTGACGGCATTGATAGCAGGTGTCAATGATACGAGGATCGAAGTACCAAACTTTATACCGCTGTTCTTCGCTTCATTGATTGCCTTCTTCGCCTTTGTAGAAGGTGATTCCAGCTTCTGAAGCGCCTGTCCTACATCATTGGTTTTGGATGACATCACTCCAACAGTATTGTTGAATTCATCAACTCCACCATTTAGGATTGCAAGCCCTGCCTTGCCTGCTTCAGCACTGCCCCATAATTCATTGTAGGCTACACCATTCTCATCAGCATAGTCCTTTGTGACCTTCAGGACATCACCTAATGACATGCCTGACTTCATGCAGTCCTGGAAGGACATTCCTGTCTTTTCCTTGACTATTTTTCCCAGATTGGTAGATGAATCACCTAATTCGTTCAGCATACTATTCATGTAAGTAGTTGATTCTGCTGTACTGACACCCTGTTTAGTCAGTGATACATAACCAGATGTAAGGTTATCAATATTCACTCCCATTGATGAAGCGGTCGGAATAATCTTACCCATGGATGAAGCAAGTTCATCTACTGTAGTCTTACCTAGATTCTGCGTTCTGACTAGCTTATTGGCGATATCATCTGCACTTCCTGCATTCTTTCCATATGCATTCATTGCAGTCGTTAACACATCCACTGCGGTAGTTGTAGATGTGAAGCCTGCCTTTGCTAGATTACCAGCAGTTTCGACGAACTTCCCTACCTTGTCAACGCTCTGACCTGCTGACAAGGCCTGATATCCTGCCTCTGCCAGTTCTGTAGCTGATATGCCTGTCTTATTCGACAGGTTCAGAAACTCGCTGGACAGTCCTTTTACTGATGTCTTGGAAGTATCGAAAAGGGTAGACATCTTATTCATTCCATCCTGGAAGTCTGATGCACCCTTTACGGCACCAGTGAGGAATGCACCGCATGCAAGTGATAACGGCGCTACCTTCTTACCTGCCTTAGTGATTTTATCACCTGTCTTTTGAAGTGATTTTCCCAGCGTGTCAGCCATATTCTTAGCCTTGTTGGTGGTATCATCAATAGTCTTATTCGCATCCTTATTCTTGATGAATATTGACCCAAACAATTCAAATAGCTTCATCCGTCATCACTTCCTTTCCTCTTCTGGATTAAATCCATTCAATATGTCATATGACTTTCTTACTGTTCTTATTCTTTCAGCCTTTGAAGGCTTCTTCTGCTGTTCCTCGATTAAGTCAAGATCCCTGTTGAACTGTCCCCATGACCTTTCATCAAGCGGTGAAAGCTTATGAAGATATAAGTCCCATCTCAAGTCTTCCTTTCGCTTTCTTTCGAAACTGTCTAAAAAATTCATGAACTGTCCAGCAGGAATGACCCTATCAAGCAATAAAAAAGGATTCGCATATTCTCTAAATAGCAAATCCATGAACTTCATATAATCTACTTGAATAATTCGGAAACAGCTGAGAAAAAATCCATGAACTCATCCATCTTGATTACCTGTGTAATCATTCTCACAAGGTCTCCTGGTGGAAGTTCTCCGATTTCCTTCACTTTCATTCCGCTGATGTTGGAAAGGAATGTATAGATTTCCTTTCTACATGATGGAAGATTCTTCATCACAATCTGAAGCACATCAGCAATTACCGACACACCCAGCACCTTGACAGGGTCAACGTTTCCTTCTTTGACCTTGTCAGAATTATGGACGGCATCCATGAATGATTCAATCTTGTCTACATCCATGACCTGCTTCAAATCCTGGAATCCAATCTTTGAAAGAATCTCAAACATTGGAAAAAGGTCATCTGATTTCAATTTTCTTAATTCCACTAGTCAGATGCCTTCTTTCTTCTTGGTGTCTGTTTCTTAGGTTCTTCCTTCACTTCTTCAATTGTTTCTTTCACAACTTCATCATTTTCTTCTGGAATTACTTCAATGAGATTGCCAGCTACTGCCTTAATCTCTTCAATTCTTTCTTCTGTGATGTCTAGAATGTCACCAGGCGCATGTAAAGCACCTGTATATTTGTTTCTGAATACTGTCAATACTTTTACTCTTGCCATAATATTCACCTCTTATAAAGTCTTAGGATAATAGATTCGATATGGTAATGTCTCAAGGTTTTCACCCAGTTCAGCATTACATTCGAATGTATATGAATTTGATACTTCTTCTTCGTTCTTTCCTTCCTGTGAAAGACCGTTTGTAATTAGTGGATTATCCATAATGACAATGATATTCTTTCCTCCCAATGTCTCACCGACAAATGCCACATTTTCCCAGTAATCATCATCAGTAACATCTGCTTTCGATTCAATCATGTCATATGTTGAATCCTCTGATTCGCCATCTTTTCCGATTACTGCCATCTTGAGGATTTCTTTTGTGACTTCCAGGAAGTTGATATCCATCTTAGCAGTCTCACCAATCTTCTTTCGTAATCCCTTCACATTGACATGTGCCCCATCTGGCTCGATTACCTTGAATTTTGGAACAATCTCAATCTTTGAACCATCTTTTGTACTTCCTGCAATGGATTCATCAAAGTTCCATGCATTTTCTGTGTATTTTAGATTCTTATGGATGGTGCCTGCACCGAAAAGAATCTTTTTAGGAGTATCTACTGTCACCCCTGTTTTTCCTGCTCTCATCTCGTCTAACATCTCCATTCCTTGATTTTCAAATCAATCTGTAGTCTATGTGTTCCGTATTCTACCGATGGAAGTGGTTGCGCATCTGCATAGATCACTGCAATGCCTGCCCCACTTGGTAGAATATCGGTCTTTCCTTCATTGCTTACTGTCTTCTTTATAGTCTCTTTCACTTTCTCAAGTTCCAGGAAGTTTTCATCTGTAGTTCCTGTCAGCATGAATGTGGCCTCTTCGAGTCCGTATTCGTTTGAATTTTCAGATTCAACATAGTCGCCAATCCAGTACGTATGAGGTACTTCAGAATCATTCCACTCCTTGAAGTCATATTTCAGACCAATCGACTCAAAAAAGGATCTCATATAATTCAATGCTTCCGTTGTCATTTATCTAGTTCTCCGAAATATTTCTTCGCTACCTCTTCGATGCGTGGTTCTGTAGTAGTGAATGCTCTGAATAAGGCTCTATTTGCCTTCTTACCATTGGTATAGTATGCCTCTATTCCCTTGCTTCTTAGGATTGCCATGATTCTTCTGGCTTCCTTCTTGGTATACGTTTTTCCACCTTTAGGAGCCCTAGGAGCGCCATTCGATTTTACGAATATCCAGTATCCTTTTCTCCCGTCTCCGTTGATGGCATGCTCACCAGTACCGAATTCTTCATATATCGCATTCCAATAGTCCGAACCGATATGAACAGCCATGTTTTCCTTATCAATCTTGTATTCAAATGAGCCTGCTGTATGTGAAGATACCCTTCTACTGTTTCTGCTCGCCTGTGAACGTATTTCACCGCCAATCTCCTTGAGGAATGCTAATGCCTTCTCCTTGATTGCTGATTTAACGTTCACCGAATAATCATAGAACTTTACGTTATTAGACATTTATACCACCACCAATATACTTGAGATAGATTTCCAAATGCTGATGCAGTCCCATCGGGTCATCAATCAGCTGTATGTTATAAACTGAATCATTAATAATCATCCTCGCATTACTGGAAGTGAAGTACAGTGACTGATAATCACATAGGAATATATGTGTCGAATCCTGTAGCTTAGCGTTATAGGTGTCTGTTGAATCACCTGATGAAAGGTCAAGGAATCCTCTTAATGTTCCACAATCAGTCCATTCCTTTACTGACTCACCTATCTCATTCTTCTTAACTGTCTTAGTCTGAATGACTGCTGTTACATTTCCACCAATCATGATTAGAACCTTGCCTTCTTGTAGGGTTCTAGGAAGCCTAATAATGAGACAGGATACCCATTTATCTGATTATTAGAATCCTGGTCATAATATGTGACTGTATGCCTTGATAATGTCTCCGACTTTATTCCTATCTTATTCTTTGTGGTTTCTTTCCATATCATTAGGTCGATTACTCCTGTCTTGACTGATGCTGGATATTCAACCTTAGTGACCAGATTATAAGGTACTTCAAATAGTTCCTTATCAACCTTGATATACCCGCTGCATAGTTCAGTGACCACATATAATCCATCATTCACTAGTGATTGAGAAATCTGAATGGTATCTCCCACCCTTAGGAAAGGAGATGTACCATTCAATATGTTTCCTTCAGAACTCGCTATGAATCTGATGCTTCTGTTCTGAAAGTTGTTATGAGTGTATTCTCTGACTGTCATCTCCAAGGCTTCAAGCTTTTCCCTGACCACATCGGAATACTGCCCCTTGAACTCTGGACGCTTCATGATTTCTTCTACAGATACAATCATCAGATTCACCACCTTTCTTCATTACGCTGAGATTGTCTTTTCTACAGTTACGACTGCGATCCCATCAAGATATTCAGCCCATAACTTCATACCCATTAATGCGTAGGCTTCACCTACAGCGGTTCTATATGAGCCTTCTACATGGAATCCTAATAGGTTAGTTTCACCTTCAACTGTGTAGACAAGTCCTAATTTTTCGAACTGTGTAGATGGGTCAATGTAATATAGTACGATGTTCTCTACTGGTGTAGCGATTACCTTGCCCTGTGGGATTTCAGATGAAAGGATTAATGTAGAAGCCCCTAGGAAGTTCTTTAAATATTCAACTCCATTGGCTGTCTGAACAGTGATATTCGCTGAACCTAGATATTCATATACATCTAGAGTATTGACGAATACTACAACTTCAGAACAATCTCGATGTAACTTCTTGAATTTGTCCTTTACTCTACCGATAGACATTGAGATGGCCATCTGTAGTGTTTTCTGCTTGTCTGTCAAAGTACCGCTCTGAAGGAATGTATAGAACTTAGTCATTACATTGCTCTGTAATTCGTTCAAGAATGCGTCATCAGTCTTTTCTACTGCGATAGCTTGTCCATATTTATTTACGGCTTCAACTGATACAGCCTTGACATACTTTTCTAAAGTTAAATCCTCGAACTTAGTTTCCTTATATGTAGCCTGTGAATATGGGATTTCTTCCCCTTCTCCAACTGCTCCGTCTGCTAGTGTGACTTTCGCTTCACCTGCTTTTAATACTGTACCCGCTTCCTTAGCGATTGGTCTTACAATTCCTAATACTTCAATTAATGCGTTCCAGTTTCTTGTGAATCTAGTGACGAAATCAATCTCTCTCACTGTTGTATTTGTAATCTGTGCCTGTCCTGTTAGTTCTGTCTTTGCTGGCATATCTATTCCACCTTTCCATTTCCTGTGAATAATTCATAATTCTCTTTAATCGCCTGCTGGCGCTTCGCTGAATCCTTGATTCCCATGATTTCAGCCTTTGTCATTCCAGTACCACCGCCATTGTTCTGATTGTTCAGTTTCTTCTCTTCAATCTTCTTCTGACTAGATTGTTCGAACTGCTGTGGATACTGTACCTTTAAGTCCTTCACCTTGTCAGATAGTCCCTTGACTTCTCCATTATCATCAAGTTCCATCTTGAATTCAGAATCATGCCCCATCTTGAATAGTAGATAGTCAATATCATCAGCCTTCGCACCTGCTGAAAGTAATCCAATCTTTAATGCTGATTCCTTCTTCGCTTTTTCAATCTCCGCTTTCTGCTGCTCGATGATTCCCTGGTATTCAGTGATTTTGGACTGGATGCCTTCATTTCCTTTAGTTGCTTTCTGAAGCTCTTCAATCAGTTTCTGACTTTCTCCATCCTTCTTCATCATGGCTTCATGTTCTGTCTTCAATTTTCCATATCTTACATCAAGGTTTTCTTCGGATGCCGTATAGATCTTGTTATCCTTCATACCTGTTAGGATGTTCATTACCTGTTCATCACTGCATCCCTGTGACTTAAGTAATTCCTCTAATGTCATTGTTTCATTCCTTCCTTTCACATTTACAATTTTTACAAGTTACGTCTTGCTATGATTTTCAGTCATTGATGTTTTACGTTGTCACCAACGATAATGACATGAATCAGTTTATTGTCATGTTTCAGGACAATAATAAAAGCACCTAATGAATAGGTGCTTTGTTTCTAGTACTGAACTGAATCATCCAGTACTAGATAATTGAGTTGATATACATCTTTCTTTTTCTTGACACATTCAATGATGATTTCCGTCATCTCTTCTGGACCATATGCGGACATCTGAAATGTTGGAAAATCATCATTGAATGTTTTCTTATAGGCATTCAATGCCTTTTCAAATTCATCATCCATATTACTTGACCCCTTTCAGTATCTTAATGAACATCTCATACGAATTAGGTAGGAACTTCTTAATGAATTCAAGTTCTGAACCGCCATTCACTTCAGCACTCATGATATTTGCCCACATTTCGGAAGCTGATTCGTATTCTCTACACATGTCTCCGCACATCTTAGGATTCATCCCTAATTCCTTATATCCTTCTTTTAAGGCTTTAAGTTTACCTATCCTATTGATGCGATTAAGTCGCCTATTGTAGTATCTGTCACCATGCCCCCATACTAATCGTCGGTGTAATAATCCATCAATTGCATCCTGTACTCCAGCGCTAGCATCCGAATCCATAAGAGATTTAATCGTTTCATCATTTAATATTGATTTTAGATGACTTTTGTCCTCTCTAACTGCTTTTAGGAATTCATCTGAAGAACTCAGCTTTCTATTGAAATATGCATCAATTCCAGTCTTATCAAGTAATGTATCCATTTCCTTGAAATGAACTCCTTCGCATCCAGTACACACATCAAAGAAGTGCCCATATTCATGTGCTAATGTGCTGAATTTAGATTTTCCATTATCAATATACTTCGGTGCTAGATAATCGAATTGAATTTCATTGGTATCTGCTTTATATACTCCTGTGCCAAATTTACATTTAACTTTATCAATATCATCTGCATGATTGATATACAGATTCTTTATTGATTCATTTTCATGATTCTCAAGAATCTTCATATATTCGTTATAGTCTTCTTCCTTCATTCCAGCCTTTAATTTCTGCGTATGAGATTTTATGTCCTTATTATCTAACTTAATTCTACTAGCATCCTTTGGAAGGTTCAAATACTTCTGCTTGAATGATTCAAAACTATCTGACTTATCTAATTTGAAATACTGGGCTCTTTCCTTCAAGGTCTGAAGTTCCTTTTCATCCATTGCCCATTTAGCTCTCTGAAGGAGCTGACAGCGACAATTACATACGTTTCTGGCACTTCCACCGATTGATGGTGCCTTCATCTTCTCACCACCGACATCAAAGTAGTCATTCCACTCTCGTATCTGTCCATCTGCTTCTCGGTGCCATGGTCTAGTGAATCCATCCAATGTCGAATCCCACTGCTTGACTACATCAGCACCACTTTCAATAGCATCATCTCCAGCATCAAGAAAGCCCTGCTGGTTGATTCTATGTCCTTCAGTTCGAATGATTCTATTAGCATCGTTCAGCGCCTTCTTGAAAGGACTGTTCATTCCATTGGCCACCTGGTAGGCCATTTCAATCCATGTCTTTCCTCCAGCAATGCCCCTCGAAAGTTCCATTCTGACTGATTTCTTCAGCTTGGCGATATTCTCAGGTGTATCACCTCGTCTATAGTAGTTTCTAGATAGCTTTGATTCGGTCTTTATTGCTCTTTCTATCTTCTTAGGATCAATAGGCATTAGAATCGGTATCCCCTGGTTTGAGAAATTATACATCGAACCGATATATCCATTCACGTATGATCCATTGAAGAATTCATCAAGGGTCGTATACTGATTATCCTTCAGGTCCTTCAATGCCTCGTCAATCTGCTCTAGTAGTATCTCCTGGTATTTCCTCTGATAGATGATTGACTGAAGATTCTGAAGGTCATCCCTTGCATTGAGCAGTTTAATCTGTTCCTGGATGTCCTTCCTAGCCTTTCTATAGGCCGTCTTCAGTTCCTTGAGGGCTTTCTCCTCACTTGTCAACTGCGCCTTCACAGCGACTTTTTCAGCCTTATTCATCTGTAGTCACACCGTCCAGTACTGTTTGAGCCGTCTTATTGTCTTCAATATCTTCATCTTCATCCTTAGGTAGTCTATCCTTGATATCATCATAATCTAAATCCAGCACATCACATATGTATTGTATGATAGTTTCATCATCTAGTACATTATTGAGTGACATGATTGTATTTATCTCTACATCTCTCTTCTGTGCGTCAGTGAGTTCAATCTGAGCGTTATCGGAAGCGTTCGTCATGACTTCTCTTTCGAAATCGAACCATACATCCGATACATCATAGGCTGTATCATTATTCCTGTTGATATCATCAATGACTATCTTGAGGATTGATTTAAGAAACTTCTTCAGTCTGATTTCCAGTTTATTGCATTTGAGGTCCAGTAATGCATATCTTGATTTGATTACTACATTTGTAACATTGCCGTCACCTACCTGAGCACTATTGAATCCCATACCGAATCTATAGATGTTCTTCTCATCCTCATCCATCTTCACTTTTCTAGCATCATATGGAATGTCTACGGTGTGAACATCAACACCGCCATCAGCATCAACACCAATCATCTTTTTAGTCTTCAGATTAGTCTGTAATTCATTTAAATCATCACCATTGAACCCTTTAACAACATGTAATGGGTAATCAAAGTCTGCTAGATTATTAGAAAGACCACATGACATGATATCATAGTCATCAATGAGGTCCTTGATAGGCTTCAGACTACTCCATTGCTTCTTATTATTGTCCAATCGGAAAAATGGAATAAATCCAAAGTTATCAAAATAAGTGTTCTTGTCATTCTCCTTCGTATAGATAATATGTGGTCTTGGATTGATTGGTTCGGAATCATCAAGCATCAGTTTGCCATCATTCTCCTGGACATAGAAATATGTCTCATTTTCATCCCACACCTGGATTCTCTTGATTGTCTTATTCTCTCTTGTAAGCTTGTCGATATACCAGTATATAACATATGCACATCCATCATCCGTGTCACGCTCTCTCACTTCGATTACTCCTAGCGAGTCAGCGCATTCAAATGACAGTCTACCGTCCTTATTCATATATGCGTACATATATTCGAACCCTTTCGACATCGTTCCAGTCAGTACATCATTCAATTCACAGATGAAGTCATCATCGAAGTATTCATCCAGTTTGGACTGGAGTTCTGGAATATCGGAATGAATGATTCTATCTTCACCTGATAACATGTACTGTACAGCCTGGTCCACCAGTTCAGTGAAGAAAGGATGTGAGATCTTCGTATTAGTTCTATACGTATCCTCTACCAGCTGACCATCAGCATTGTAGTAGAACATCCTATAATCCATGATGTCATGTTCAGCATCATAGTAGCGCTGTCCTACCTTAGCCATTTTCTTCCTCACGGAACTACTATCACGCTCCATGAACGTCTTGATTTCTTCTTCTGTCAGCATTCAATCACCTCTCTTCCGCTCTCATGAATTCATTGGTAATCATTATGATTCGTACCCCATTATTCCCAAATAGATTACATACGGTCTCTTCATCAAATGTCTCTGATGAAAAGCCTAGAGAAAATAAAAAACAGTGACATAATTCATGTATCACTGTTCGTCTAGTCAGTTCTTTTGTCATTCCTCTTCTGATATATATCTTCTGTTCCAGGAACTTTGTGACACCCAGGACTACACCATCGCCCTCGCTGTCAAGCACCCTGTCATCAGCATATTCAATATTCCATTCTAAACCATTTACGACTGTCTTCATTAATACACCCATCCTTTACTCATGCTATATCTCTCTACTGCGTATCTTAGCGCATCCATCAAGTGGTTGAAGTCATCGATAGGGACATTCAGCTTCTTTCCGAATCTATCAGTATCCCATGTATAGTTGCTGATTTCTGTCAGAAAATTGACACATCTTGGATGGATTATAATCTCTAGATCCTGTATCCACTGTATCCCATGGACTATTGAATCCTTACCTTTTACAGCACCTTTCACATTCAGTCCATAATTCTTTAGTTCATCAATGGACTTCGGTTCTGCTGAATCAGCAGTAATGCGCTCTTTCCTGTATCCTAGTTCCTTGATTCTTTCAGCTATTGCCTTATTTGATAGACCCTTCTCATAGAATTCATCATAGATATAGAGTCTACTGTTATCCTTGTCTAATAGGGCAATGACGAATGCCGTCGGGTCATTGGTATATCCAAAGTCTAGACCGCATACAGTCTTCAGATTGTCTCTTATTACTCCTTTTCTGCCTTCCTGGGATTCCTTCCTAGTGATAAGGGTATATGCCTCCTCTTTCCAGTTCTCATATATCAGACCTTCAACAATACCCCAGTTCCCTAATCCAGCGACCTGGTATCGCCTTGGGTTATTGGTCTTCATTCTTTCGAATACTGCCAGGTCGGACTTATCGAGCCACTCATTACATAGGTAGTTAGTAGTCAATGCTAATATATCAGGGTCATATGAATCAAAGAATCGCTTCTTTATCCAGTGATGCTCATTCCATGGGTTCAGCGTGATGGTAATCTGCTTGAAAAGACCTTCAGGAGTAGAACCTCTGATAGATTCATCAAGCATGTCGAAATCTGATTCAGACATGATTTCATACGCTTCTTCAATCCACATCCAGCATAGACACCCCTTATCTACTGCGATAGATGTCACCTTCAACGGGTCATCTAATCCACGAAAGTAGATTTTCTGTCCTGTCGGGATGTAAGTGGCTTCAAGTGGTGATAATGTGAAGTTCCATAGGTTGTCCACTCCCCATCTATGTACTGCCCACTTCAGGTCAGTGAAGCATGAATCCTTCAAGGTTCTGAAAGTCTTTCTGACTACTAGAAGGTTCGCTTCAGGATACTTCATTAGATGGTAGATATACCATAATGCGGTTGTCTTCGATTTCTTGGATGCACGTGATCCCTTCACTACTCTATATCTGCCTCTGAAGTTCCAGAATGTCTTGTATCCTCTTCCTACTATATCAGGAAGATAATAATACTTCTTACTGCTACTCAAAAGGATAATCCTTTCTGAACCTCTTACAGTGACGCTTATCGCATCTATGTGTGTCTATATGCCCCTGTGCAAGTGCTCCATGATGCCAGTAGCACCATCCAGCAGGATGATTCGTATAGTTCCCATCTATGCAGCGGTATAGGTTTTCAGTCTTGGGTGGAAGATTCTTCAATCGCTCTCTTCTTCGTCTTCTCTGCTCTTCCTGGTTTCCTCTGCCTCTGCTTCTCTTTCTAGTCTTCAAGGTCTTCTTCACCTCCGAATACTGGAAGGACCACATTGACAGTTGCTGTATTATCAAGTGCGCCCTGCATTCTTGCTAATAACTGGATAGCTTTGATTCTATCTGCATTTGATGCTGTCTTCTTCTTAGTGACCGCTTCAGAAATGCCATCACCACAGCCCTCTACCACTATGACATCTTCCTCTGACTGCTTCAGAATGATGGATGTCAATACTTCCTGCATTTCTCGTGCATTGATGATGTTCTCTGTCTTGATCTCATCACTTAATTCTTTTATATAGTTCTGAAGGTCAACTCTAGTCAATAATTTCTGTCCAATCTGCTTTGCAGTCTTCTCTGAATATCCTGCCTTGATTGCTGACTGCTTCGCATTTCCAGTCTTGACGAATTCCTCACAGAACCTCTTCTGTTTTGCTGTCATTCTGACATCCCTCCTTTCTGACAATATAAAAAGGTACCTGGTTGGTGCCTCTAGATTATTTATTCCTATTATAACTATATAATAGTTATAATGTTCTATTCAACCGACATCATAGGATAATGTTGTGACATCGTGTGTGTAAAATTCTTCAGCGCTTCAAGATGAATCTTTCTGGTATATTCGTATGAGTATGACATCTCACTTGATACCTCATAGAGTGACTTGAAATCAATATACACTCTATACAGAATCTTTCTGTCTCTTCTATCGCTGACATTATGAATCATATCAATCACCGATACTCTGAATTCTGCATAATCCTTATTCATCTTCTTCAGTTTCTTATCTTCTTCAATCATCTTTAAAAGAAGATGCTCTCTTGAATGAGGGTCCGAACTGCCCTGACATGATTCACTGTCATAATTGATTCCTGCGACTCCTAGTGAATCTCTTATCCTGTCAACATATTCCTTCTGTTCCTGGACTTCCTCATATCTATTTCTTACCTGCATTAGAAATTCTTTCGCAATCATTCAATCATCCTTTCTGTCTATGGTGTCTATGCTGTCTTTCGTGTCTTAGGTGCTTTATACTACTATATATATTTATTTTTTTTCGTATAAAATCACTAAAAATCACTACTTTATTAAAAACAACTATAAATATAACGAAAGACACGAAAGACACGAAAGACAAAACTTAAATTATAATGTATATATCGTATGTTTTTCTGTCACTCGTAGTGTCTTTCGTGTCTACGCTCAATCACTGCCATTATGTCCTTGGTGGTGCGAAAATCCTTAGCACGTAAGACACCTAAGACAGTAGATCATCAATCAATGGAAGACTAGACAGTACATCAATGAAGTCATTCCATTCATCTAGCTTGTGATTCTTTCTCTGTTCGATGATTCTTGCGACCACCTCATAATTCATCATGACGGTACGTGTCTGATTATATGAGCTTGGTAGTAGCTGAATCATCTGCCACCAGTAGTCCTTATCCTTTGTCTTGAGATACATATCTCGGTACTTATTCAAGGCTCTGATTGTGATATCCAGGACATCTTCTGATGCTAAATAATATTCTTCAAATTCAACAGCCTCTTCCTCACCGTCATGTGAAATGAAACTGTCATGTAGATACTCATGACTGAAATCATCAACAGTGAATTCCTTGGCATGAATCTTATGCATAGTGCTGCATGAGTTTGCTACCGTTCCGATTTTATAAGTATCAAATTCCTTCCACCAGTACAGTGGAGCGGTGATGTCCATATACACATTAATCATTCTTAAGTACTTTCTATGCTCCGTTCCTGCCTTGAATAGATTCTTCATGAGAGTTAAATCATTGTCACCAGGAAGAAAAGTCAGTTCTTCTTCCCATTCACTATCCTTGTACATCTGACTATCCATCCTATCCCATGAGTTCATTGGATTTCTCATTCCATGGACGGCTTCCATGAACCCATAAATATTTAGAATTTCACATTTAATCATGTATTTTCTCCTATTTTATCTATAAAAACTATCAAGAATTATCAAAATCATCTTGAAAAGTATGAAAATTAGTATAAATTCTAGTGCAATCATGCTTATTTTCCTTTTCTTTCTGCATCTGATGAAGCAATCATGAGTCCCATGATAATGACTCCCATTCCTGTTCCAATCATCAGACCAACAATGAATCCAACTAATACCATGATATCCCTCCTTACCTTACAAATGTCTTCTGAAGACTGAAGATGAGATCTCTTCCTTCATCTATGGATCTTGAACTTTTCTTGATTCTTGCATGCTTTGTGATGATGTCTATCTTGTAGAGATTATCATATGAATCATTACCATTTCTTTCAATCTTGTTCTTTGACAGATGCTTATTTGATACTATCACTAGGTCATCAGTATCAAACTTCTTACCATCAAAATAGAATCCACCATCCACCTTCTTCGGTTCGAATGTACTTAATTTATACATCATCTGTTCAGCCAGTTGCTTATCATAGAATCTCATAGTATGGACACACTTTCTATTGTAGAAGAACTTGATGCGCCACTGTGAATTCCTTCTATTGTAGTCTGCACTGTCCATGTACCACTTCACATTGTCCAGATTGATTATAGAGAATCTATTCTTCAGCTGATACGCTTCTGATGAATTCACTGGTTTTCGAAACGTTCCCCACACTTCAATTAGTCTTGACATTATTCATCACTCTCCTTCTTTAAGCCAATCTTTTATTGACTTGCTATTTTTAAATTTACAACTTTTACACTCATTATACTCATTATTAATGATGCCATAAGAGCAGTATCTTTTATAAACTTCTTGATACAAATAATCGCAGTTATGACCGAATGCATTCAAAAGTTTATCAAGTTTCTTTTCATCTACTTCAATGCGACCCATCAAGAACACCTCTAATCTGTTCTAATTTATCGACTAGTTCTCTATTTTTAAGTTTTGATTCTTCTAAATAGCCATCCTTGCATTTGATATACAATTCTAAACTATCACAGTACTTTTCTAAAGCTGTAATATAGCCATCTTTATTGAGAAGACTATTGCTTCTATTGTCATATCCTAGAAAGTCCATCTGGTTAGGTCTATCTGAAATGCCAATGGTTTGTTTTTCACCTGGTTTAATCCATTTCAAGAAGTTTTCTTTTGAATAGAATGGACAATTCCCTTCACAGCTCCCAATGTCACAAGGGACATCTATTCTATTCTTTTCTTTTCTTTTCTAAAGAATCATTGAAATTGTAACAGACACAGTCTCCATACATTTCTTTTTCACCGATATAATTGGCGACTTCTTCCAGTTTCTTACTGTTCACAACTTCCATGTTTTCTGCTTCCTTTCGTGACTGTTCTTTTTGGAATGATCGTTCTACCTCTCTGTTGATTTTTAATTTTTGGTAATCTCTTACTTTGTCAATGTCCAGATATCCAAGACATACCAGTTCAGTAATACAGATGAGTACATCAGCAATCTCTTCATGTAGGTTGTCCTCGTATTCATCATGAAATCCATATCTTTTAACTTTTGTAATAGCTTGGATTAACTCTGCGCACTCTTCCGATGCGATTGTAAGAGTTAAATCATCGCCGTTTACATTAGCGACTCTGTCTAGCTTTAATACATTATTATGAGGTACACTCAATAATCCCATGATTGCTCCAATTTCTTTAAACATCTCTATTCCTCCTCAATCTTGAATGTTGATACTGCACCAAGTAGACTATCACCCTCAAAGATGAATACTGGAGAACGCTCTCCGTTCTTCTTATAGATGGGATTCTGACATGGAAATGTAGATAGTAGCTTCTCGTCTACATATAACTTCGTACCATTATATTCGAATACTGCTAGTGATACCTTCCCTACTTTTCTGACTTCATTTGTCAATGTGATATCATCTGAATACCATGCCTTGTCAAGCAGTGTCTTGAAATTAGTCTTATCCTCTTCTCTGAAACACTTTTCCATATTCAGGTATACTTTATCCTTAGGAATGACATACAGCGCTGTAGCAGTCTTATTCGTAATGCATACTGTCTCATTATCATAATGAGTATACTCACAATATCTATATGGGAATTTTCTTAATTTATCCCCTCTATCTACCGCTTTCATTAGAATCTCCTTCTGAATCTTTCCAAAATACATTATTTCTCATCCCTTTCTTCTCTGAAGTGCATTATTATAGGTTCGCCATCAGTAATGACTCTCCCTTTAATATCACACTCATGAGCAACATATTTCATATACTTCATGAATAAACTGCGATATTTAGCGTTTAATGTTGCATATTCATTTAATACTCTGCGATATCTATTATTTAAGTTTTCGCATTCTTCACGTAGCTCATCTATGGTATCCCTACAATCTTCTAGAAGATAACTATAGTTTTCTTCTATTTTGTTATACTTGTCTTCCCAATCCTCTACTATTTCCTGAACCTGTTCCGCTGTATATCTAGTCATATTTACTGGTCTCCTTCCATTTCCAAGTATTCTAATAAATCATTATTGAAATCCTTGATGACTTCATCATTCTTATGCTTTGTTAGATAATCGTTCAACTCATTAGTGTTGATACACCACTCATAATACCCTTTTGATTTATTAAACCAACGCATAGACTCAGCAATCCACTCATCCCTTTTTAGGTATGGATTATATGTCTTTACTTCAATAACGTTTATAGCTTTATCGCCAAGATCCAGTTCTTTGACTCTTATACCTTCTAGATAAGAATCTAAAATTTTCCAATTATCTTTATTTTCAATAAATTTTCGTCTTTCATTTTTATTCTTTAACATAATCATTTAACCTCCATTAATTCAAATGATGAAATACTATCAATTGCGATAGTCACTCGATTAACATTGTAGATTGCAAAACGTGACACATATTTAATGTTAATATATTTATTATTGATTCTGAATGTCTTCTCATTATCATTAATTTCTCTTGTTAAATAACTACTCATTTCTTCAACGGTTAGTTCATTTTTTTTCTATCAAAATTTTCATTGGTATTTAATTCGTATTGATCACCATTATTCATGTGAATAATCAACTTCTTCATTTTCTTTTCCTCCATTCCCCTTTATCTTTATTCTTGGCCACTAATCTAAAATAGAATTCTGCAATACCTTCAATACTTGACTGGTGTTCATTTATACATTCTCTAAATAACTCTGAATCTTCTTCATAATTTTCAGCAATCATTAGAGACCAGTCGCTCACAAAAGGCATTGCATCTGCGATTGCTAATTTTAAAGCCTCTTTATAGACTTCTCTATAATGTGCAGCGTGAGCATCCGAAAGTCTATTAGTGAGTTCTAAATGCTGATTTTTAAATCTTAAATCCTCTATCTTCTTTTCGAGGTCAGCAACAAACTCACTTGAATATGTGATATCCTTAATCTTCACAATCTGTCACTCCTTTATATTTATATAATCCTTTAACATTTCATTTTTGGCACGTGTATAGAAGTTTCTATCAATTTCAAAACCATATACATTTCTATTCATTTCTGCGCATGCTCTAAGTGTTGAACCACTACCACAGCAAGGATCAATAACAACATCATTTTCATCAGTGAAGATTTCTACTAACTGCTTGATTACATTCACAGGCTTCTGGGCTGGATGGATTTTCGGAATATCTTTCTCATCCTTCTCCCATCTGAACCAGTTGAATATCATTCTTCCTGTTCCTCTGATGTTCTTTCCTGTCTCTGGGTCGGTTTGTACTCCGTTTCTGAACTTTGGTAATTTACCTCTGTACATGACTAATGCGTATTCTGTAGCACCAACTACTCTCATGTTTGCCTTCAGTACTTGAGGACTGTAATTCTTGATAAATACTAAAGGAATGTAGTTTACAAATCCATGCTTCTTACCAGCATCAATAAGTGTAGGCATCTGTTCGAAACTACAGAAAACTATCATGCATGGGCTGTCTGAACTTCTTCCACGTTTCTGCTTCTTGTGGTCTTCTTTCTTCAGCATTCTTGAACAGAAATGGAAGTATTCATATAGGTTAAAATTGAAATCACTATTGAATGCTGACTTCCCAGCTAATTTAGATTCGCCGTTTTTATTGTCCCCCCCTGTACCATATTGGATTAGATCCATAGAAATTATTACCCACGTTGTAAGGTACATCAGCAATAATCAACTGAGCCTTTGGGATAGCATATCTCTTATAGTTCTGCATGCTATCTCTGTATATTTCACATCTATTCATCTTCGTTCTCCTCTACTTTATATATGTAATACTTTCTATGCTGATTCGCTCCAGTTGGATGCATATCAGCATATTTCTTTGAATGGAGTCTAGTGAACATGCATCTGAATGATATTTCTGAAACTCCAATCCTTTCAGCGCACTCTCTCGCTGTTCTGACTATCAATGGTCTATCGAATTCATCATAGACTATGTAGTAATTCATCATTATCACCTCAATAATTGAATTAGATACTGAACTTATTCAGCACCTAATTCAAAAAAAATTATCTGACAAATCTTGTCACTCTTATTCCTCCATCTTCTCGCATCTGCTTCCTGTCGCAGTGTAGATGTTTCTTGACTTCTTTCGTGAATGTCTGCATTGCCATTCTAGAAAATCCATTCTCTGAACAGAATGCATCATATCTAAGGAATACCTCTTTTGTAGTCTTCCCTATTACTTCCTGTTCTACGTCCAGGCTTTCAAGGAATAGTATCACTGGATTATTATCCCTTTCAAAATCATCAATCTCATTCTTGACCTTCTGCGATTCAGTGAATTCACGATTCTGAAGTACTCTCTTGAGACCTTCTATTCCTAATCTGATGAGATACTCTGCTACATCCTGCTTCTTCAGTTTCCATGTTATCTGTGGGTCAAAGTCAGGGTAATCCTTGCTGAATTTTGCATTGAATGGAATTATTACAAGTCTTCTCTTGATGGCATCAAAGCCCTTGTTCCTCATTCGTGGGATCTCATTGAATGAGAAGAAAAGCTTTACAATTGGTTTATAGAAAAAGGCATCCTGTCCCTTGTTCTCTGCCTTGATATCATTACCAGAACATATCCTCTTGAACTGTGACAACACTTTACCTTGAAGGAAATCGTCATTCGAATCATCACCGATATTCGCTAGCTTACCGAACATTGAAGCAGTACTGAATCTTTCAGATAGTTCATCCATGTCAAGTGATACATAGTTCTGTCTTCCCAGTACATTCTTCACCATGTCGAGGAATGTCGATTTCCCATTGCTTCCGCTTCCTGTCAGTATGAATGACTTTGACATCTCATTCTGTCTGAAGAAGCAGTATCCTATTGATTCCTCAAGGATAGCCCTTATCTCCCTGTCACCACATGACATCTTATTGAGAGTCTTATCGCATAATTCACTGTATGCCTCTGGATTATAATCCCATGGTATCTTGCTAGTAATCACATAGTCAGGACTGAATGGAAGCAGTTCATCAGTCTCTAGATTATATACTCCATTTCTGAATGCTATCAGATTAGCATCAGAACATTCACTTTCTTCAGGTGTTATGATTTCCAGGAACTTCAGTGTCTCTACTCTATGATTTGCTTTGAGCGTCGGAATGACCTGGACCATCTTCAGTTCTATATACTTATATCCTGAACGATATACACCCTCGTCATCATTGTAGATGTGTAACTGCCCCTGGATTCGCTTTATATGGTATTCATTCTTCATGTACTGGGCGAAAACGTTATGCATGAACATCTTTCCATGGTAGAACATAGGCTTTGCGAAAGCCTCATCCCTAGTGATGACATCCATCTCATCTTCAGATAGTGCATCTTCAAATATGAAGTGATTAATATTGTCTAATATGTGCCTTATAGGCTCTCTATCAATCATCAGCTGGGACTGAAGGATGAGGATGTACTTGAATAATTCATCATTTCTTCCATCACCTTCTGATAATGACATGAGATCAATCTGAGTATTGACTGGTAGAAGTTCAATAGGTACTTCATCAATCTCCTCTGGTTCATATGATGGTGGAAACCTGTCAACCCAGTCAACTCTCAAAGGTATGTATGTCGAGCCGTTATGGATGTCAGCTGTCAATCCTACGGCTAGCTTCTTATCCTTGCCACCCTTCTCGATTCTATGAGCGGTATCCTTCCAGTACGAATGTATATGTCCGTTGCTTGGGTTCTCAAGTATTAAACATTTCCAGTTGTTCTTATCTGCCATGTCCCAGAACTTCTGCGATAGTTCATCAGTATCAAATGAGATATCAATATAGTCATCATTCAATACTGCTCCAAATGAATCACAGTTCTCAACCTCATTCCATGCAAGAAGGTTTGAATTTTTGACTTTCATTGTGGGCTTCTTCCCACTGCCTTTCGCATATCCTTTGAAGACCTTTTCATTGCCTTCCCATTCCATCTCATCACCTTCCTTCAACATTGAATCCTGCTATTCTTTTATACGCTGTATCTATATACCACTGCCTGTCAAGTTTATGAGGCACCTTCACATCATTCACATCATCATTGTAGATGAATGAATGTAGTGGAGTCCCTTCAATCTTCGATATCTTCCCATTCACATGGATTTTCTGAAGCATTCCATCGGATGGGTCTCTTGATGCGAATGCTCTTACACACTTCTCATTCAGTCTCTTAGGAATCCCATTGAACTTCTCGACTGTTCGTAGTCTCCCAGTCTTTGGATTCACTTCTCTGACCTTCACTATCTCACCACCATATAAGATATCCTTATATTTTGATGATATCTTCTTCACCATCTGGAATTCCTTCAGCTCATTACATTCATTGATGGTCTTTTCAATAGGTGTATTATGGATGATTCTATCAACTACCGCTTTATTCACGATTGGTAAATCATAATCAAGCGGTGATAGTTCTTTCACGTATGTTCCTTTTCTTTCAGCCTTTCCATCACTGAATAGGAATACATAGTTATTCACATCCTTCTGCCAAATTGACTTAATTTCATCGAATTCGAGAACCATATTGCAACGCTGTTCCCACTCATAGCATACATCATCCATCTGCTCGAACGCTTCATCAGTGTCTGGAAGACTGACGATGAGACCATCAGTATTGGACTGAATCAATTCGAATCCATCAATTGTTTCTAGATGTTCAATGAGATCAATGAGCATCAATTGACCATTAATACATATTAGATTCGCATTTCTTGGGTCATATGCTAATGAATTCCTATCCTTACTGATTCCATATGTTCCATTGATGACAATCTTCAATGGTGCCTGTTCCTTCTTCTTTCCTGCATGCTTCAATTCAATTCTTCTTTCATATATCTTTTTGAACTTCTTAGGATTCTTCGTATTTCTAGTCAGCAGATTATGGAATATCATCAATCGTGGATAGAATGAAGCGACATCCACATGCCATATCTGTCGCCCATGTCCCAGGTTTCTGTACTGTTCTTTTCCTGCATGGATTCCACCCCATGATATCTTATGCTCAAGTCCTGCAATAATCATCTTCAATGACTCAGTATAGACTTCTGAAGGGTTTTTCTTTCCCTTCATTGACATATAGAAGTCTATCGCTTTTCTATACTTCTTGATGTTGATACATGGTAGAATTGATAAATCGAATTCATCATCTCTCTTTGTTTTCTGACATTCTAGAATCTTAGCGCTCATCTGCGCCTTAGTCAGTCCGACATCATAGATTGATAATGATTCAGGGAACATCTTTATCAGTGATATAGAAGTGTTGAAGTCATTTATTCTCTTCATGAAGACTTCTATAGTCTGCTCTACATCATGAGTACAATACTTCAGAACCTCTTTAATTTCCTTCTCAGTAAGTCTTCTATCAATATCGAATAGAACAGATGTCTCTTTTATATTGTTCCCCATGAAGCCTTCAAACTGCTTCAGACCGTTGTCACCACGCTGCATTACATCGTAGTTTATCATTCTGATTTTTCTGAAGTCACGATTGAATGACCATCCTTGTTTATTCTCCTTGATAATCCAGTTATTTATTCTGTATGGATCGTGTCCGAGTAGGATGCCCTTATGAATATACTGGTCATAGTGATTATTGTTGAATCCTATCCATATATCCTTCTCATGGCTGTAGTGAAAGTCTTCGAGTGCTTCTCTATCATTGACAATTTTATATGTCCTTTTCTCATCAGTGTCGCATATGACTACCATCCAGTCATATTTGAACACTTCATAGTCATAAAAAAGCATTATTCAATTCCTTTCTTCAAGTGTTGCTGGTGACTTAATGTCACCAGCGTTCACCTGTTAATCTAGATCATAGACTTCTTCAATCTTGAAGACATTGAAACCCTTCTTATTCTTGTAATAATCAAGAAGATATTCAAGATTCCCATCAATCGCTTCAGCGATATCAAGAAGTAACTGATTATATTGCTTGTAACCTTTGAATTCGACTGTAATGCCTGAATCTAGACTTCTTAGTAATGAATTAGCATTTCCAATCTGCCATCCTTCAGTGATTAGCTGATTATAGAATAAACATTGATTCTTATAATTACCATTGATAATTCTGAATGTGACTGAAATCATTGGAGCGCCATTATTCTTGTCTGACTTGCATTCCTTGATTTCAATGTTTTCAACTCTTACTTCATATTTACCTTCTGGCACTTCCTTATAAGAATTACCAGTATTCCCATTGTTTTCTGCTTCTTCTACATCATGCTGTAGACCTTCTACATCCATGTTCTTATCCCACTTATCGAAAATATTCATATTATTCACCTTTAACCTTTCTTAATCATTGAAAATATTTGTAATTCCATTAAGAAAATCAATGAAACTGCCAATGACAGCATCTTCAAGCGCTTCTTCTTTTTCTGTTGATTCCTTGAGTATTTCATCAAGATTGACATCTTTCTTTTCAACATCAGCAACTGACTTCATGATTTCTGTAGTAACTATCTCGAAAGCTAACTCTTCAATATCATGCACGTAGGTATTAAACAACTTAGGATTTCTATTCATTTCTATTTTCAGAATAGTTGCTATTCCTTTTTTCGTATCCTTTACATGATGTTTCTTTCTAACATCCACGATTGTTTTAACAATGTGATCATAAATTCCTGCTTCCTTTAAAGCTTCAATAAACTTATTCATGATTATCTTACCTTTCTTGTTCTTCTTGTTCTTCTTACTGGCTTCTCTTCATGAACCTCAGGTTCTTCAATCTTCGTTTCTACGGGCTTTTTAACTTCAACAGGTTTAATTGTATCTGTTTCTTCTTTCTCTTCTTCAGCGACTTCTAATCCGTCATTCTGAACATCTTCAGCACTTTCCTCAAAAAAATTAGAGTTCGCTTCATCATAGACCTTTACTAGTTCATCCCAGTCCAATGGGATTGTAGTAGCGCTGATGTTCTTCAGACGGCCACCACCGAAAATGACCTCATTGGCCTTAAAGTTCAATGTTCTGGTTCCATCATCTTCTACGATTACTCTTGCCACAATATCGACCATTCCAGCAATCTTATTTGCTACTTTTGGGGGTAGATTAGGCTTGATTGATGTAATCTTATCACCACTTTTCTTAGTGATGTCTTTTGAATCATCCTCATGTGACAGTAGGATGATATTTTCATAATCTAGATTCATGAGTCTTCTTATTGTAGATAGATATTCAGTCTTGATGATATCCCATCCTTTTCCGAATCCAGCATCAGATTCGTGGCTGATACCTAATTTGTTATACATGAAGATTCTACATGCTTCATAGGTATCCTCTAATAAATCTACTACGATCGTCTTGAATCCATTTTCTCCAACAGTACGCTCTAATTCATCAATTACATCCTTGAAAGTCTGCCATGCTAGAATCTTCTGTCTACCTTCATATGTATCCTTGATAGGTACATACTGCATTGTTACGAAATTGATATTCCCATCAGTGTTGAGGTTCAATGGTCCAGGTGCCTTGTCTGCAAATGTAGTCTTTCCACTGAATGGACCACCATAGATCCATAATTTTCTTCTTGCTGTCTCTCCAGCATGTCTTCTAGTTGGTTTCGGTAAATTAAACATATATGTCTCTCCTTTTTCACAATATTCCTTGTATTCGCACCATTTGCATAGATATGAGTAATTCTCAGTGCATTGGTCAGTCAGACCAATCTTCATGCAGGTGCTATAGAAATCTACGACTTTTGAATAGTCATAGATGACCTGTCTTATCTGAATCTCCCTGGAATCAAGTTCCATCTTGATTCTATTTCTGAATTCCCATAGAGATTCATCCTTCTTCTGCTTTATCTGGACTTTAGGAACGAATACAAAATACATTCTTCTAATCTTTATTCCTTTAATCATTTCAAGAAAATACTTATATACATGTAACTGTCTAGACTCCATATAATGCTCGATATTATTCGAATACTTGAAGTCATATAAATCGAACTGACCATGCTCCAATTCTCCATCGTACTTCGTACATGGTACGAGCAGGTCAGCCGTACCCTCATAGACATCATTCTTGAAATTCACTTCATGAAATCCATCTGGTAGAAGTTCCTTCATTTTTGGAATCCAGTATTCCAGTTTGATGATTTCGTTAATGTGTTCATCAGTAATAACAGGATATGAATTGACATATTCACGTATTGCAGTCTCCATGTCTTTTTCCATTCCTTTATGAATCGCTGTCCCCAGTATTAATGGGTTAGCAGGATCATCAGACGGCAATGTATCAATGTCCTTCTTGTATCTCAGTTCGAATCGCTTTGGACAGTTATCAAAGCATTCACATGTTGAGAAGTGAAATCTATCTATCATCGGACCATACCCCCTTTAGTACCTTATACATCTCTTCTTCCATCCCCTGATAGAATACATCATCTTCATTATGACCATATCTGTATGGTGTTGTGATTGAGTGAATAAGAGACATGAAGACCTCGAAATCCTTAGGATATAGGAGTATTCCATACCCTCCAGCCTCATCAATCTTCTTTAGATTGTGAATCTGTAGTTCTGTAGGCTTCCCATTTGGTCCCTTTATTTCAATACCCATGAATCGTCCTTTAATGCATGCGATGATATCTGGAACACCTGCTTTCGTGAAGTTTCCTCCACCCCAGTACTTGAAGAAATATGCATCGTTCATCTTCAGGAAGGATTTCACTTTTGTTTCAAATACTTTTTCCTTACCCATGTCATCCTCCTTATTTCTTTACAGTGATTCTTACTGAACTCTTGACAGGTGAAACCTTTGTACACTCTTCAGCGATATCAGGATACTGCTTCTTGAGCTTAGCAGAATCAATTGACTTTCTTTCACTTGGTGCCACGTACATGAATTTCACTCTGTCATTCTCGAATGACTTCACATCATATTTTTCCATGGCCTTTACAAGCTTATCCTTCATCTTCTTTTCCTGGTCTTCAATGCTCTTCTTTTGTACAGCTAATTCAGAAATATCATCAATGACCTTCTGAACTGTTCCAGGAATCTTCATTTCAGAAGGATGTATCTGGTATTCACATGAATCAATAAGAGACGTGCATACTTCATCGCATGTCTTTCGTTTTTCACAGAACATGCAGCACTGCTGACATACAGCATTGTCTTCAATTGCCTGTAGACATTTAATCATCTTCATCACCCCTTTCATAATCATCTTTTATAGCGAGTCTGATAATCCATAGACATGATAGAATAAATAGTACTAACCAAGTCATCATGAGCCATCCGAATTCGAAATCATCAATCATGGCTGTAATCATGATTATTAGTAGTGATGCAGTTGTAATGACATTACTTACATTCATCTTCTTCAAATAGCGCATCAGTATAATCCTTCCTTTCCTTTAGTCTTTTCAATATCTTCTCTTCAACTGAATCTGCACATATCATCAGATAATAGAAGCATGTCTTCTCCTGTCCGATTCTATGTATTCTCTTCTTGGACTGTTCGAAATCCTCTGAAGATAACGGAAGAGAGAAGTAAATCATCTTATTACATCCGTATTCATGCAGATTTAACCCCTTAGATGCTGATTGATACTGGCATAGACAGATGGCATCATCCTCATCCCTGAACGCTGTAAGGTCCTTTACATGCCCATTTACCTGTGATACTGGTCTATCTAGTCTCTTACATATCTTCTTGAGTCTCTCAAGTTCATCATTCCATGTGTAGAATACTATGACTCTGTCTCCTGTCGATTCCAGAAGGTCTTGGAATGCATCAAGTTTATTCTTATTGTAGTGAGCGCATAACTGACGACTATATAATAGTCTCGTCAATGTAGTATCACCTACCAGCTCATTACCCTCTACATCTATGATGTAGTCCTTCATGAATCTGAGATATTCTCTAGTAGGTTTCACCTTTATATTAGTGAAGACCTGCTTCGGAAGATCAATGACTTCCTCTGTCTTCTTGAAGACGGCCCCATGTTCTCGCATCTTGTTTTTAAGTCTATTAATATTCTTGTATGGATTATCTTTATCAACTACCTTATGAACCATTCCGCCAATAGTGATGCTTCTCCAGTTGATATACTGCCTGTTATAGAGTTTTTCAGAAATATTCCATCCGAGTAAGTGAATCTGTGTCCATAGATTCTCATACTTACCTCCTACAGGAGTACCAGACAGCAATATGGAATGCGCTGGATTCATCTTCAAGATGAACTTCGTGCGCTTACTCTTCATATTCTGAATCAATGATGATTCATCAAGCATTAGCGTGAAGCCCTTCAGTTGAAGAAGTTCCTTTCTTCTCCATATCATGTCATAGTTAATTACTCCAAGCATGATTCCTTGAGGTTCTTTCATGTTTACAATGAAGTTATGAAGGTCTGATTTGTCTCTTAGATCATAGATAGACCATGAGGAATAGTATTCATGAAAATGGTCAACCCAGTCATATATCTTTGATTTCTGACACACTACTAGATTCACCTTACAGCCGTATCTTTTGAGAACTTCGGACCCTGTAAATGTTTTTCCTAATCCCATATCATGGTATACAGCGACATTCTCAAAACCTTTAGTCTGTTCAAGTGCTTCCTGCTGGTGTGGATATAGATTAATCATCCCCACTCACCTCTATTCCTGTACATTCTTCAAACTTCTTCGGACTGATGTAATAAGTCCACTGTCCCGACATCTTGACCGCATATCCGAACGGGAATACATCACGCTGGAGACCGATTCTGACGAACTGCTCCGATACTTCCATTAGTTCAGCGACTTCAGATACGGACATTCTATTCTTCATAATTATCAATATCCTTGATATCGAGATACTTCTTGATTCTGTCAATCTGTTCCTGACTGTTTCGCTTTCCAGCGAGGATGTCGGATAGATATGATAGACTGATTCCCAATTCCTTGGAGAGTTCTGTCATGTTGCTGTCCTTATGAATCAAGGCAATCTTGACCTGTTTCTTTAAGTCTGACATTGAATTCACTTCCTTTCTGTAATTTCTTCAGCAGGTCGAAAAATAAATAAGCGTAAAATATTGACACTTTGCTGAACATGTTCTATCATTTGTTTAGGATTAATGAATATAGCTCACGAAAGCGACTCTATTATTTTATTTTGCTGAATTACTTCTTCACCTGACAAGATTTATTATAGTAGTTCTTCAGCATTGTGTCAATAGAATACGCTGAATTTATTCTGTATTTTTGAAAGGAGAATATAATATGGAATTCATGGACAGAATTAATGAACTATGTAAGGAAAGGAAGATATCAAAGAGACAGCTAGAAAGGAACGCTGGCATCGGTGTAGGTTCTTCATCTAAATGGAAGACGTTTACCCCAAATAATGCGACAATGACAAAGCTAGCAAATTACTTTGGAGTATCAATCAGTTATCTGACTGGTGAGAGTGAATACCGCAATGACCAGGAAGCCCAATGGGCAGTGCAGTATGATGATGCTCTCAAGGAGGAATCAATAAGATATGAGAAGGGATGCAGAATACCAGTATTTGACTATGTCCCTCAAGATCTCACTCCAGAAGATGCGATAGGATGGGAAGAGATGTCATACAGAATCGCCAAGACTGGGACATTCTACGGACTAATTATGATGGATGATTCAATGTCCCCACAAATCAATAAAGGTGACACATTATTGATTAAGCAGCAGGATACTATAGATGATGGACAGATTGCTCTTGTTGATTATGACGGACATATGATAAGAAAAATTATCAGACAGGATGACGGTGTAATTCTTCAGCCATTCAATCCAGGACATAGACCAATATACATTGCTGATATTAGTAACCTTAAGATTATAGGAAGAGTGATGCAGAATAGACAGGTCTACTAGAAGGAGAATAAAATGAGTTTATTTAAGAAAAGAGATATGGCCCATCTTGAAAATGGTGAACTGCCATGGGGATGGGTTACTGAGAATAGTGATTTCATCGAAAAGACTGGAAAGGAATACAGTTATTTTCTGAATAGATGGATTGCTGTCAGATATGCCTCTCCAAAGCAGTTGAGACCAGTGCTGAAGTCATTTGTAATATATCTGAAGGACCTGGAGAAACTATGCAAGCGCAAGGGTGAATGCTTCGAATTCTGGTATTATGAGATCCTCACATCAAGGGACTTGGGGCTAGTATAAATTTAGTGCCAGTCAAATAGAGAAAATATCTAAAAAAAGAATTGAAAAACATTCGAAAGAATACTAGTCTGAAACATGAAAATAGA
>ENA-ORTB01000885-ORTB01000885.1-human-gut-metagenome-genome-assembly--contig:-NODE-885-length-37004-cov-3.169612_pt1 | contig 37004 bp, 18 predicted proteins | sample MGYA00241905_ERZ509174 | MGnify/ENA primary metagenome ERZ509174 (study PRJEB26280, sample SAMEA2338851) | human gut metagenome | biome: human gut; feature: human-associated habitat; material: faeces... | reverse complement strand
AGAAAACCTTTGGGGAGATTCGGTGACAGGCGGGGAGATTCAACTGACGATGCAGACGGACGGCACGGCGGAAATCGTCAGAGAGAAGTTTGCAGGCGTGAACATCATTGAAACGGGGAAGAACATCGGATTCGGGGCGGGGCATAATCTCGCTTTGCGTTCGGTGCAATCGGATTATCACATTTTCATCAACCCGGATATTATCGTGAAGGAAGGGGAGATTGAAAAGATGGCGGCGTATATGGAAAGCCACAAGGACGTAGTTGTGATGACGCCGAAAATCTTCAATACGGACGGAACGGAGCAATTCGTGCCGAAAAAGCGCCCGAAATTCAAATATATTTTTGCGGGAAGATTCGAAAATAAGTTTAAACGGTGTTATAAATTGCGGAGCGAATATACCTTAAGAGACGTTTCCGTAACCGAACCGACGGAAATCGATTGCTGTTCCGGTTGTTTTATGTTTTGCCGGACTTCCGCGCTGTTGCGCGTCGGCGGATTTGACGAAAGGTATTTTTTGTATTTCGAGGACGCAGATTTAACGCGGGAACTGCAAAAGTACGGAAAGGCGATGTATGTTCCCGATTGTTCTGTTACGCACGCCTGGCACAGGGACGTAACTCGTTCGAACAAAGCAAGAAAAATCGCGCTGAGATCTATGTTCAGTTATTTCGGAAAGTGGCGCGGGAAAAAATAATAAACACACGAAAAATTACCGGATAACAGGAGTCGCAGATTGGTTAACGTAGCGGTGTTGTTGTCTGCCTATAACGGCGACAAGTTTATAAAAGAACAGATTGAGAGCATACTGAATCAGAACGGCGTGAACGTGAAACTGACGATTCGCAACGATGGCGGAGATCCGGAAGAGAAAACGAGGAGGATTATCCGCGAATACGTTGCGAAAGACGAAAGAGTATCCTTGCTCGAAGGGGAGAATCTCGGCTGTGCGAAGAGTTTCTGGCAGCTGTTGCGGGAGGCGCCGGAGGCGGATTATTACGCTTTTGCCGACCAGGACGACGTATGGCTGCCCGATAAACTGAAAGCGGCGACGGATATGCTGCGCGGTTACGATGATACGATTCCGCAGCTGTATTGCGGCAGCGTACGGGTTGTGGACAGCGCGCTGCAGCCGATTGCGGGCGCCGAGGCGGGCGGAAAAGCGTATGCGACGAAATTTCCGTTGCCGTTTATAAAAAGCATAGCGCCGGGGTGCACGTTTGTATTCAACGAACGGGCGCGCGGAATCTGCGCGGAATACGACGGGGCGTTGGATATACACGACTGGATGATGACGAAAATCGTTTCCGTGTTCGGAGAAATACATTTCGACGAAAACGCGTATATTCTGTACCGTCAGCATGGGAACAATGAAATCGGGGCGACGGGGAAAATACGTTTAAAATTCCGTTCGGTGAAAAACATTATGAGCGGTAAATGGAGACGCGCCGTTGCGGCGCGGAACGTGCTGGAAGCTTACGGGGAAGAAATAGAAGAGGACAGAAAGCGGGAGTTGGAGATTCTGGCGGAATACGGCGACTGCTTGAAAAACAAACGCCGTTTATTGAAAGATAAAAATTACAGGTTGCGCGGTTTTGCGGACAAATTGGGGTTCAGAGTATGTGTATTGACCGGAAAGCTGTGAAGCTGTCGTCGCTGAAATCAAAATGGAATGACAAGAACTTGTACGACTGCGTTGTACGGGCGTTTTTGTTTGTGTTTTTATTCTCTTCGGTGTTGATTCCGTACGATACGTTTTATACGAAAAAATTGTCGTGCGCGGCGTTGCTGGTACTGACGGGAATTTATTTTTTAAGGAAGAAACGTACGATGGCGGACGCCTGGATAATCTTTCTGGGCGGCGCGGTGCCTTTATGGTACACGCTGGATTCCGTGTTGAAAAATACCGATAATATTTCCGCTGCCGTCGGTATGGCGTATCCCGGTTTTCTGCTGCTGACCGCGATACTTCTGAAAGGATTCGTAAAAGATTACAAAAAATATTATCTTTGGGCGTTGAAAGCAGAAAGCGCGATTATCGTGCTTTCCGTGTATTTCGATATATTTTCGATGCTGAAAATCACCGAAAATCCGATTCTTTCATGGTATGCCCGCACGGAAAACGCCATGATAGGCGTGGGATCGTACTTTTTTACCTACTATATGGTGTTCATCAAGACTTCGCCGCTGCTTTTGATTTTGTTGTTCGATTCGCTGAAAAAAGGGGACTTGTTCTGGGCGGTAATCAGTGCGTTGGCGTGTTATTTTTCGGGTACGCGGGCAAACGTGTTTGTGATGATTGCTCTGCTGGTGATATATCTGGCGTTCTTTCAGAAGCAGGCGCGGGCGAGAATGATTTTCGTGGTTTCACGTTGGTCTGTCTGTTATTCTGCAATAAAATCGTAGACAGAGTGATTACGATTTTTTTGAATAAAGCGAGTTCGGACGCGACGAGAGACGGGCATTTACAGGGAATGTTCGTTCTGTGGAAGAACAAACCATCGGATTTCTTTTTCGGAACGGGATTCGGCAGCAGCTATTATTCTTACGGCACGAACAGATTTGAAAACAACGTTGAATTGTCGTACTGGGATATGATACGGAGAGTGGGGCTTACGGGATTTCTGCCGTTTATGGCGACGTTGTTATACCCGATTGCCGTGATGACGATTCCCGCTTATCCGTTTGCGCCGAAATACGGGAAATGGAAACTGTGGACGAGAAATTACGACATACTGTTGCCGTATATCGGTTTTTTGCTGATTTCCTATACGAATCCGTTTTTGTATTCGACGACGGGTTTTTCGTTCCTGATTCTGTTATATTCGGCGATACTGAGAACAAACGAAACCGTTCGCGGGGAAACGGGTACGCTGCCGCTGCGCGCTCTCGGTGCTGCAATGGAAACGGCGGAAATGTAAAGGGCGGTGAATACAAATGAAAGGAATCATACTTGCGGGGGGAAGCGGGACAAGGTTGTATCCGCTCACGATGGTAACAAGCAAACAGCTTTTGCCGGTGTACGATAAACCGATGGTGTTTTATCCGATATCGACGCTGATGCTGGCGGGTATCAAAGACATACTGTTGATATCGACGCCGTCGGATTTGCCGAATTTCGAAAGGCTTCTCGGCGACGGGCGGCGGTACGGCATCAACTTATCGTATCGGGAGCAGCCTTCGCCGGACGGGTTGGCACAGGCGTTTCTGATAGGAAAAGAGTTTATCGGAGCGGACGCCTGTGCGATGGTGCTCGGCGATAACGTGTTTTACGGAAACGGATTCGGCAAGACGCTTCGCGCCGCGACGGAAAACGCGGAAAAAAATAAACGGGCGACCGTGTTCGGGTATTATGTGAACGATCCGGAACGGTTCGGCGTGGTGGAATTCGACGAGCGGGGACAGGTGGTATCGATAGAGGAAAAGCCGGAAGCGCCGAAGAGCAATTACGCGGTTACGGGGCTGTATTTTTATCCGTCCGGCGTAAGCGAAAAGGCGCAGGCGGTGAAGCCTTCGGCGCGCGGCGAGCTGGAAATCACGAGTCTGAACGAGATGTACCTGAAAGATAAGAAGCTGGACGTACAGCTTCTGGGGCGCGGGTTCGCCTGGCTGGATACGGGCACGACGGATTCTCTGGCGGAGGCTTCGAATTTTGTGCAGATGATGCAGAACAGACAGGGTATTCAGATTTCCGCCCTGGAAGAAATCGCCTACAAAAACGGCTGGATAGACAAAGCGGAATTGCTGGAGTCTGCGGACAGGTACGGAAAATCTCCTTACGGAACGCACCTGAGAAAGGTGGCGGAAGGGAAAATTCAGTACTGATACGACAAGGAGAAAGAAGATATGCGCGTTTTGGTTACGGGCGTGAAAGGACAGCTCGGATACGACGTAGTAAACGAATTGAAAAAACGGAATCATGAAGTTATCGGCGTGGACGTGGACGAGATGGACGTTACGAACGAATCCGTCGTAAAGCGCGTGATCGGCGAGGCGAAGCCGGACGCGGTGATTCACTGTGCCGCCTGGACGGCGGTGGACGCGGCGGAAGAACCGGAAAACGCGGCGAAAGCGATGAAAATAAACGCGGACGGCACGAAATATATCGCGGAGGCATGCCGTGAAACCGATGCGAAAATGATGTACATTTCCACCGATTACGTGTTCGACGGGCAGGGAGAGGAACCGTGGCAACCGGATTGTAAAGCATATGCTCCGCTGAACGTGTACGGCGAAAGCAAACTAAACGGAGAGAAAGCGGTGGAGGCACTGCTCGAAAAATATTTTATCGTCCGAATTGCGTGGGTGTTCGGGAAAAACGGAAACAATTTCGTGAAAACGATGCTGAAACTGAGCGAAACGCACGATACGTTGCGGGTGGTGAACGATCAGATAGGCACGCCGACGTATACGTACGACCTTGCAAAATTGCTCGCGGATATGAATGAAACGGAAAAATACGGAGTTTATCACGCGACGAACGAGGGCGGATATATATCCTGGGCGGAATTTGCGGAGGAAATTTTCAGACAAGCCGGGAAACACACGCGGGTGATTCCCGTAACGACGGCGGAATACGGAATATCGAAGGCAAAACGCCCGTTCAACAGTCGGCTGGATAAATCGAAGCTGGTCGCTTCGGGTTTCGAGCCGTTGCCTTTGTGGAAGGACGCGCTGAAAAGATACCTGAACGTTCTGAAGGAGAATTCGTAGTTTGGGCGCTTTTTTCAAAAAAGTTCTGTATGCCGTCGGCGCGAATCTGCTCAGTCTGTTGGTTTCCGTGCTGACGACGCTGATCGTTCCGAAATTTTTCGGCGACGCCGTGGAACAATACGGGTATCTGAAAATTTATTTGTTCTACGTAGGGTATATAGGATTTTTTCATCTGGGATGGTGCGACGGAATTTTTCTGCGCGACGGCGGAAAGCAATGGAGCGAACTGGATAAGCCGTTGTATGCGGGACAGTTTCGTCTGCTTTCACTGATGCAACTGGCGGTTGGCGCGTTGATTTCCGCGTTCGGCTGCATATTCGCCTCGGATGCGGATTATCAATTTATTTTTGTTGCGATCGGCGTGAACGTTCTCGTGTATCTGCCGCGCACCATGCTTGCGTATTATCTGCAGACGACGAACCGTATCAAAGAGTATTCTTCGATCACCACGGCGGGCAGATCCGTTTACGGCATTTCCATCGTTCTGATTCTGATGTTTTTTACGCGGAGTTACAGACATTTCGTAATCGGGGATATTATCGGAAAGACGGTGGCTTTGTTTGTGGCGATATGGTGGTGCAGGGATATCGTACTGAAAACAAAATCCGCGCCGCTTAAAGCCACGTTCAAAGAAGCGGGCGTGAACATATCCGTGGGAATCAAACTGTTGTTCGCGAACATAGCGAGCATGCTGGTTACCGGCATCGTGCAATGGGGGATTCAGGCGAAATGGGATGTGGCGACGTACGGTAAAATTTCTTTTACGCTGAGCATTTCGAATCTGCTGTTGCAGTTCATCAGCGCGGTGGCGCTGGTTTTGTACCCGACGTTAAGACGGACGAACAGAGAAAGTCTTACCGGAATATACTGCGTTCTGAGAAACGTGCTGATGGTGCCTACGCTCGGCTTTCTTGCGGCGTATTATCCCGTGGAGTTGTTATTGTCTTATTGGCTGCCGCAGTATGCCGAAAGCATGCGATATATGGCGATTCTCTTTCCTGTATGTATTTACGCGGCGAAAAATACGCTGCTGGTGAACACGTATCTGAACGTTTGCAGAATGGAAAAGAAGATGCTGTACATCAATCTGGCAAGCGTGGCGGTGGCGGCGCTGACTACGTCGGTATCGGTTTTCGCGTTGCGGAATCTGACGCTGGCGATGATGAGCGTGGTGGTGAACCAGATGTTCTGCTGCATTACCGGGGAAATCGTTTTATCGAAGCGGATGAACGTTGCCGTGGCGAAGGATAACGTGCTGGAAGTGCTGCTGACGGTGTTGTTCGTCGGCGTGAACCGGTTTATCGGCGGCTGGACGGGCGTAGCGTTGTATTGCGTGGGGTACGTTTTGTATCTGGCGCTTAAAAGCAGGGATATCAAGGAAACTTTCCGAAACCTGAAAGCGTTGCGGAACGGAAAAACGGAGGATGAAAATGGGACAGATTAAAGTATTGAAAAACGCGGGAAATATAAAAGGGCTTTGCGTTATAGAACCGGCGGTGCACGGCGACGAACGCGGGTATTTCATGGAAACGTATAACGCGCGGGATATGCGCGAAGCCGGGCTGGATATGACGTTTGTGCAGGATAATCAGTCAATGTCGAAAAAAGGAGTGCTGCGCGGGCTTCATTTTCAGAAACAATATCCGCAGGGAAAACTGGTGCGGGTGATTTCGGGCGCGGTGTTCGACGTTGCCGTGGATTTGCGGAAAAATTCCGGAACGTTCGGGAAATGGTACGGCGTGGAGCTGACGGCGGAGAACAAGAAACAATTTTATATTCCGGAAGGGTTCGCGCACGGATTTCTGGTGCGTTCGGAAACGGCGGAATTCTGTTATAAGGTTACGGATTACTGGCATCCGGACGACGAAGGCGGCATTATGTGGAACGACCCGGACATCGGCATCGACTGGGGAGACGTTTCCGGCGTGATTTTAAGCGAAAAGGATAAAATTCATCCGCTGCTGAAAGATTGCAAATTTGCGTTCGGGGAGAAGAAACAATGAGTGAAACTGTGCTTATAACGGGCGGAGCGGGGTTTATCGGTTCGAATTTCGTGTACCACATGCTGAAAGAACATCCCGATGATAAAATCGTGTGCGTGGACTGCCTGACGTACGCGGGAAATATGTCTACGCTGGCGGAGGCGATGAAAAACGAGCGGTTTGTTTTTTATAAAACGAACATCTGCGACCGCGCGGGGATTTATAAAATCTTTGAAACGGAACATCCGGATATCGTTGTAAACTTTGCCGCGGAAAGCCATGTGGACCGTTCGATTGAAACGCCCGAAATCTTTTTGCAGACGAATATTCTCGGTACGCAGGTGATGATGGACGCCTGCCGGAAATACGGTATCGGACGGTATCATCAGGTTTCGACGGATGAAGTTTACGGGGATTTGCCGCTGGACCGGCCCGATTTGTTTTTTACGGAAAATACGCCGATACGTACTTCTTCTCCCTATTCGGCGAGCAAGGCGTCGGCGGATCTGCTGGTGCAGGCGTATCACAGGACGTTCGGTCTGCCTGTTACGATTTCCCGCTGTTCGAATAACTACGGACCGTATCATTTTCCCGAAAAGCTGATTCCGCTGACGATTGCGAACTGCCTGAACGACAAGCCGCTGCCCGTATACGGCGAGGGGCTGAACGTGCGCGACTGGTTGTACGTGGAGGATCATTGCCGTGCGATAGATTTGATTATTCATCGCGGGAGGGAAGGAGAAGTGTATAACGTGGGCGGACATAACGAGATGAGAAATATCGACATCGTGAAGCTGATTTGCGATTATCTCGGAAAGCCGTACAGCCTGATAAAGCACGTAGCCGACCGAAAAGGGCATGATATGCGCTATGCGATCGATCCGACGAAGATTCACGACGAGCTGGGCTGGTTGCCGGAAACGAAATTCGCCGACGGCATTAAAAAAACAATCGACTGGTATCTCGACAACCGCGAATGGTGGGAAACAATAGTGAGCGGCGAATACAGAAATTATTACGAAAAAATGTACGGCGGCAGATAATGCAGCCGAAAAAAAAGAAGCAGGTCCGGGAGTTTCCGGACTTGTTTTTTGCGCTTTGCGTATTTTTTATCGGCGCTTTCCGTTTCGAAAAAAATGATCGGAGGCTTCCGATAATTTGTTTCTGTAATTGCCGCGGGGCGGAAAATCGAAAAAACCGTTCGAATTACTTGACTTTTTTGCAAAAAAAAGCTATAATAAAGCATAAATATATCGCAAACGTGCTTATTTTACCGCGATATATCCAAAAATAGCTCCAAAATCGCATTATTAAATGATTTCAATTTGTTTTTTCTATCGGATATGTCGATTCGAAAAACGGCAAAAATTGCGATTAAAGCGTTTTTTCGAATAAATCAATCGGATAAATCGATTGATTTTCGTGCGAAAACGGGCGGGCGATTTACCGATTTACGTGAATTCCGGCGGCGCCGCAAAGCGCAAAGCCGATTCGGATACAAAGTTTTTAACCGAAAAACGGAGGTATATTTTTATGAAGGACAAGAAACACTTATTCCTCAAATTGCTGTGTTTCACGTTTCTGCTCGGCTCTACGGCGGCGGGCGGCGCGGCTTCCAAAGATAAGCCGAACGAGCCTGCGATTCCCGACGGCTACGACAAACATTTCACCGAGGTCGGATCGTATTACGCCGACGAGGGAGAGACGAGAAACACGTTTGAGCTGACCGATTCGACGTTCACGCTGAAACTGGGCGGGCAGACGATTGACGGCACCTATCTTTACAACGGTACCAAATTGCGGCTGGTTACGACGGACGGAACGATTATCGAAGCGACGTACAGCGAAGCGACGATTTCGTTTACATACGGCAACCGTACGTATACTTTCCTCAGAAACGTGAATTATACCGTAAAATTCGAGATGAACGGAGGCGTCGCGCAGGCGGACGCGAAAGTTCTGAACGGCAAGAAGCTGGAAAAACCCGCCGACCCCGTAAAGACGGTTGACGGCAAAGAATTTGCTTTCATCGGCTGGTATAAAGATTCCTCGTTCAAGGAAAAATATTCGTTCGACCAGCCCGTTACGAAGGACATCACGCTCTACGCTTACTTCGTGGAGCTTTTAGGCACGGAAGAATACACGGTTACGTTCTCCGGATTCACGGGGGCGGAGTTCCCCGGTAAAACGACGGGAAGAAAGCTGTTTAATCTGCCGCAGCCCGGAGAAAAGGACGGAGCGAAATTCCTCGGCTGGTGGTACAGCGCGTACAACGAAGAAACGAAGCTGACGGCGAAATATAACGAAGGCGACGCGATTTACGAAAACATCGTGCTGTACGCCGTATGGGAAAATTCCGGCGTTTCCGCGGTTTCCGTGGGCGAAAAGGAAATTTCCTGGACGTCGCTCGGCGTGAACAAGGCGTATGAAATCACCGTTGCGAAACTGGCGGACGACGGCACGGAGCAGACGGTGCGCGAAACGACGACTTCCTCGCTCAAATATTCGTTCGATTTTTCCGCGGAGGAAGCGGGCGACTACGTTGTTACCGTAAAGAGCGGCAACAGCGAGACGAAAGCATATTATAAAAACAAGACGCTGGCGCGCGTATGTCTGTTTGCGGTGAAATATCCTTCCGTGTTTACGTTCGGCGCCGTGGAAGGAGCGGAAAAGTATCTGCTTACGTACGAGTGCGGTACGGAAAATCACGTACATGAAGAAATCGACCTCGGAACGGATACGTTCTATGATTTTTCCGGCTGCGCGATGAAAGAAGGCGGCATTACGTTTACCGTAACGGCGGTGGCGAAAGAAGGGTATCGCAATTCCGTATCGGCAACGTATACGTTTGACGGCTCGCTGGCAACGCCCGAAAACTTCGTGCTTGACGGGACGAACGAAAAATTATCGTGGAGCGCGGTAAAGTACGCGGATTATTATCTGTTGACGATCAACGACGGCGAAGCGATTAACATGGGCACGAAAACCTCGTTCGATCTGAAAGGCTATGCGAAGGGCGAATATACAATCAAACTGGTTGCCGTGGGCAGAGGATTCAACAATTCCGTTGCCGCAACCGCTACCTGGACGAAGAGCACGCTTGCCGCGCCTTCGAAGCCGGTACTGAACGATTACACGCTGACCTGGAACGCCGTGGAGGGCGCGAAGGGGTATATCGTTAAAATCGGCGACAGAACGATTGATACGGATACGAACGCGTATACGTTTACCGCGGGCGATTTTGCAGCGAACAAGACGTACGCGATTTCCGTCTGCGCGAAAGACGAGGCGACTGCGGGCAATTCGCTGTTCGGCGAGATTCTCACGCTGACGACCGCGGCGGAGCTGAACCCCGAATATTCGAACGGGACGTTGACCTGGAACAGCGTTGTAGGCGCGAAAAAATACGAAGTGCAGGTGAACGACGGCGAAGTATTCGAAGCGAGCGACGCTTTCGCGAAAGTTACGCTGACGACGAGCGGAAACAATATTTTGCGCGTGCGTTCGTACAATGCGGCGGGCGAGGCTTCGGCATGGGCGGAAACGACGGTGGAAGCGTATACCGTGAGCTACAACGTAGGCGATAGCGAGCAGACGATTGCGGACAGATATTATGCGACGGGCGACGAAATTGCGCTGCCTGATCCCGATTTCAACGGCTATGATTTTGCCGGCTGGTACGACGGCGAGAACGGGGCAGGAACAAAGTACGAACTGACTTACGGCTCGTTGCCCGTGTTCGAAAACGACGGCAATCTGACGTTGTATGCGAAGTGGGAACCGAAATCGTATCATCTGACTCTGGACGGCGACAAATATAACGCCTCCGACTTATCGGAAGGAGCGACTGTGAAATACAGACAGCCGTTCACTTTACCCGTGCCCGAATCGAACGACACGAACCGTGCGTTTGTGGGCTGGTTCAACGGCAACACGCAGGTAGCGGACCAGAACGGCGCGAGCATCACCGAAAACGGCTGGCAGTATCTCGGCGGCGCTACGCTTACCGCGCGCTGGGCGGAAATATTCGAATATGAAGCCGGTTTCGGCGGCTATAACGTGAAAAAGCCCGCGGCGGGCGCGAAATATCTCACTACGATTACCGTTCCCGCGACGTACAACGGGAAAAAGGTGCTGGAAATCAAAGCGGAAGCGTTCACCGGATGCAAAAATATCGTTGCCATCAACATTCCGAACAGCATCACCAAGATTGTGCCCGAGGCGTTCTCCGATTGTTCCGCGCTTGAAGCCGTAACGATTTACGAAGTAGAGGGCACGGTGGACCCGGTGTACTATTCGCCGGAAATCACCGGGGCGGACGGAAAGACGCAGAAGGACGGCGTGGTAATCAAGAACGACGGCGTTACCGGCAAGACGCTGTTCTATTTCCCCAACGCGAAAACCGGGAACAACGGCGTTTATGCCATTCCCGACGACGTAGAGACGATTCCCGCGGAAATATTCTCCGGCAGAGAACTTACGAAGATTATTGTGCCCGCAAGCGTTACGAACGTGATGGCAAACGGGTTTGCTAGCGCAAGATACCTGACGGAAGTGGAATTCCTTGCCGCGCCGGAAGGAACGGAAGAAAAAGCGCTGACGATAGACGAAAAGGCGTTTGAAGGCTGCTATAGACTGGAAAACCTGATTCTGCCCGCACGTCTTATGACGATGAAGTTGTACGACGCCAAGGCTGCCGACGGTTCTTATAAACAGTCCGTATTCAAAGGATGCAGCCATCTGGCGAATATCGAAGTGAGAGGCAATGCTGCGCCGGACAAGGAACAGGTATATTCCGCGCAGAACGGCATGCTTTTAAGCGCCGACGGAAAAACGTTATTGTATTATCCCGCAGGAAAAACGGATACCGCTGTTGTGCTGCCCGATTCGGTAACGAGTATCGGCGACAAGGCGTTTTATAAGAATACAAAAATCACGACGTTTGCGGTGCCGGCAAGACTTCAGAATATCGGCGAATCGGCGTTTGAAGGTTGTACGGGTATTACGACGCTGACGTTTGAAGGCGGAGAGGGCGACGCCGACCTCAGAATCGAAGACCGGGCGTTCTACGGCTGTACGAAAATTCCGGAGCTTACGCTTACGGAAAACGTGCGCTATCTGGGCGGGGCTGCGTTCGGCGGTACGAAAATTACAGTGGTAACCGTAAACAGCAACGGCAGCGTTACGTTCAAAGACGGGGCGTTTGTTTCCGCATACGGCGGAAGCAGCGTGCAAACGCTGCACATCGGCAAGGGGCTTGCGAACGTGGATATTTCCGCGGTGTTCGGCGGCACCAACGCCGTACTTGCCACCGTAACCGTAGATAAAGAGAACAACTATTACTACGAAGGCAGCGACGGCGTTATTTACGATAAACACCTGAGCGAAGAACAGGTAAATGTGCCTACGAAGATTTTGTATTACCCGATCTTGAAAGAGGGCGAGTACGAACTTCCCGGATCGATTACGACGATCGGCGCGAACGTGTTTGTATGCAGACAGAAGCTTACGAAAGTTACGATCGGCGCGAACGTAACGGAAATCGGAAACGCGGCGTTCAAAGACTGCACGGCGCTTACCGAAGTGGTATGGAAAAAGCCTGTAGCATCCGCAGAGGGCGTAACTGCCGAGGAACAGGCGCTGACTCTTGGCGACAACGTATTTTCCGGCTGCTACGGGTTTACGGCGTTCGTGCTTCCCGCCCGCGTTACGTCTATCGGCGAGGGCGCGTTCCAGAATTGCAAATATATGACTACGTTCACGTTTGAGGACGGCACGGGCGCGCTGACCATCGGCGCGAAAGCTTTTTCGGGCTGCCATGCGCTTACCGCGCTTGCGCTGCGCGAGGGCGTTGTTTCCGTGGGCGACGGTGCGTTTGCAAACTGTGCGGAACTTGTCAGCGTAAGTCTGCCTGCTTCCGTAGAGCGCCTCGGTACCTGGGCGGAAGTTCAGGAAGAAGGTTCGGAAACGAAGAAATATACGTTTGTTTCGATGGATCTTTTCAAAACGACGGGCGTTTCTCCGAAACTGGAAAGAGTGGACGTAAACGAAAACAACACGCATTATTATTCGGAAAACGGCATGCTCTTCGGAAAGTACGAGAAAGAAGGCGACGAAACGACGGCGAAAGAAGTGCCGGTGAGATTGTATTTCTGTCCGTTTGCCAAAACGGGCGACGTGAAATTGCCGAACACGCTGATTGAAATTTATAAAGAAGCGTTTGCTTACAATACCGGGGTTACTTCGGTAAGCTTTAACGGCGAACTGGCGGGCGAATTGTTCGATATCGGCGAAAATGCGTTGTATAACGCGAAAGCGCTGACGACGTTTGAGCTTCCCGTGGGGTTGAAAACGATTAAAACCGGATTGTTCAAGGGGTGCAGCGGTCTTAAAACGATTGTTGTTCCCAACACGGTATCCTCGATTGCCGCGGGTGCCTTCCAGGGATGCGTTTCGCTGGCTACCGTAAACTTTGCCGAGGGCAACGACGGAAATCCGTTGGTGCTGGAAGACGGATCGTATTCAAAGACTCATTCCGGTGAAGGATCCAGCATGGTAGATACTACGATTTATACGGGCGCGTTCGGATATTATTATGAGAAGCGTTGGGCTACGGGCGGTCGCACCGTTGAAAAGGGTTGCATTTCGCTGACTTCGATTAAATTCCCGAAACGACTTTCGTACGTAGGCACTTATGCATTTTACGGCTGCGAAAGTCTGACGACGATTGATTTCGGGGCGGATTCGAATGTAGGCGTGCTCGGCGACGGCGCGTTTATGAATACGCCTTTGAACATGATTAAAAACGGCGATGACGTTCAGGCGGACGCAACCGGAAAACTTACGCTGACTCTGCCCGAAAAGCTTACGGCGGTGCGCGCTCGGGCGTTTTATGCAACGCAGTTCCCCGAAAATACCACGATTAAAATCGGCGCAAACGTTACCGATTTCGGCGAAGATACGCTTGCTTCTTCTTCCGCTTCGCCTATGACGAAAGCAGGACGAGTGTTCGGCGAAACGAACGTAAAAGAAATAATCTTTGCGGATAACAGCAAGCTTACCACCGTGCATGATCGGGCGTTTGCCGATTCAAAAGGCGGAAAGCAGCCGTTCACTTCCGTTTCGTTCGGCAAGAACAGCGCGTTGGAAACAATTAAATACGGTGCGTTTGTTTTCTGCAGCCAGTTGACAGATATCGATTTCGGCGAGAACAGCAAGCTGAAAAAAATCGAAGGAAATGCGTTCGAAAGTTGCGTGAAACTGGAAAGCATAACGCTTCCCGCAACGCTGGAAACTATCGAGTCGTACGGAAGTAACGGAGGAGCTTTCTATGGTTGTTCCGCGTTGAAATCCGTAACGTTTGAAACGTATGCGGAAACCAACCAGGAAGCGGGCACGGTGCAAGGCAAGAGCTCGTTGCGGTCTATCGCTACGCAAGCGTTTGAGAACACGGGACTTACCTCGTTCAAGTTTCCCGAAACGATTGAAGTGCTGAATACCGGGGCGCTGGGAGCAGAACTGTTTAAGGGATGCAAACAGCTGAAAACGATAGAACTTTCGTCTACGGTGGCGGATATAACCAAGGTGTTCGACTATTGCGGTTCGATCAACGAAGTTAAACTGCCGACGGACGACAACGGTAATCAGCTTGGGTACTTTAAAGCGGACGGTTCTGTGATATACAATAAGGACGGAACGGAAATCACCTATATTTTAGGCGACGTTCCCGAAACGTTTGCAATCAAAGAGGGCGTTACCACGCTGAAATCCGGCGTGTTTGCAGGAAAAGCCACTTTGAAAAAGGTGATTATTCCCGCAAGCGTTACGGCGATAGAGGACAGAGCTTTCTATGATTGCATAGGCTTGGAAACCGTGGAATTTGCGGAAAACAGCGCTCTTGATACCATCGGCGAATGGGCTTTCAGAAACTGCGTTTCGTTGAAATCTATTGCGATTCCTTCGAAAGTTACGAAACTGAACGGTTATACCTTCTATAACTGCAAATCGCTGGTAAAAGTAACTTTACCCGAAAAACTGACGCATATCGGCTATTATTTCTATACTTATTACGGGGTGGAAACAACGGGTAACGACGGAGGTTTCGTATTTGCGCATTGCGAAAACCTGAAAGAAATCAATATTCCGGAATCGGTACAGTGGATTCAGAACTATGCATTCCTGAACTGCAAATCGCTGACGGAAATCACCCTGAACGCGAACGACAAGCAGGTGGGCGAAGGCGCGTTTGCGAATTGCTCTTCGTTGAAAAAGGTAACGCTGGGAGCGAATATCAAAACGCTTCCTTCGAGACTGTTTATCAACTGCACGAGTCTGGAAAGCATAGTCGGAGCAAATTCGACGAATCAGACGGAAGGCGAGCCGAAAGCTGATCTTTCGCAGATTGTAGGCTTCGGGTATATTTCCGTATCAAGCGGAGGGAAAAAGAGGTTCTATATCGGTTCGTATACCTTCCAGAATTGTACTTCGATTAAAGAAGTGATTCTGTCTTCCGCAGATACAAGCATCGTACTCGGAGATTATTTATTCGACGGGTGCACCAACCTTGCTTATGTAAATAAAACGAAAGTGGACGGTACCGAAGAATCGCCCGTGTATTTAAGCAGATTCCCCGATCAGCTTGTATATCTCGGAAAATATTCTTTCAGAAATACGGCGCTTTCGAGAGTACGTATGCCGGATAGTCTTACCAGCCTCGGCGAAACCCTTACGGGAGATTCCGGATATACGGGAGAGCATTCGGCGCTGTGGAGCACTACCGAAGGAAAGGAAGACGAGTACAAGACGACTGCCACGAAAATGTCCGGCGCGTTTGACGGCTGCACGCAGCTTACTTATCTCGATTTGAATAACGTTATCAGAATCGGCGGGTTGGCATTCAGAAATTGTCCGCTTACCGAGGTTGCGGGAACGAAAAACGCAGAAGGCAAGATTACCGGCGAACTCGATCTTTCGAAAGTGCAGGTATTCGGCAAAGGCGCGTTTTCCGGAACGGGACTGAAAAAAGTAAATCTTTCCGGCGTGTGGTACAGCAATACCGGCACCACGAAGGCGAAATATCCGATGGGCTTCGGCGACGGCGCGGAAAATTATTCGACGCAGCTGACAAACTCGGATAGCGAAGGCGTATTTGAAAACTGCGCTCAGCTTGAAACGGTAACGTTTTCGGAAGTAACTTCCGGCGCGCACGGAACGTCAAGCAGTCAGGCGGCAAAAATAACGCTGGGCAAGCTGATGTTTAAAAATTGCGATAAACTTGAAAGCGTTGTGTTGCCCAAGAGCGTTACGGCATTGCCCCAATCAGGGTTCTATGGGTGCTCGAAACTCAGCGGAATTGTGTTTAACGGTACGCTTACGTCATTCGGTAATTATACGTTTGCCGGTTGCACGTCGCTGGAAGCCATCGACTTATCCAAAGCGACGGCAACAAGCATTGCTACCGGTATGTTCGACGGATGTGAAAAGCTGGCGGACGTGAAGCTGAATACGGGTAGACTTCAATACATAAACGACTATGCCTTCAGAAATTGCGTTTCGCTTGTGAGCGAAGTGCCCGAAGACGCACCCGATAACGCTAAGATTTCCGCTTTCCCGTTTACTTCTTTAACGAAAGTTACGAAATTCGGAACAAGCGCGTTTGAAGGCTGCACGGGTATTACGAAGCTGGAAACGGCTACGTTGGCAAGCGCTACGGGCAAGATTACTATCGGTACTGCCGCGTTCAGAGGCTGTTCTTCGTTGACTTCGGTTACGCTTTCGAAGAACGTTACCGCTATCAATACTTCGGCATTCGGAAGCTGCGCTAAACTGACAACGTTCAATACGGACGCGAATAAGAATTTCGAAGCGAATAACGGGTTGCTTTACAAGGCGGACGGAACGATTATCTGTATTCCTGCCGGGTTTGAAAGCAATACGATTACGCTGGGAGACGACGACAAAATCGGCGCGGGAGCTTTGGACGGTTGCGTAAACCTGAAGAAGCTGGTTCTTCCCGAATCGATGACGACGATTGCCGCCAAATATTTCCAGGATGCAAAATATCTTGAGGAAATTGTGATTTCTTCCAAGACGGAAAGCATCGGCAATTATGCGTTTGACGGTTCCGGCTTGAAGAAGATTACTTACAACGGATATGTCAGCGACGAAGCGGAAACGCTGAAAACTTCCGTATTCCCCGCAACGCTGAAAACGATCGGGCAATATGCATTCATGGGTACGCAGCTGGAAAAGGTGATTATCCCCGAAACGCTGAACGGCGTAGAATTTAACTCAAAAGGAATCGTTAGCAGCTATTCGATTAAAGACGGCGCATTTTCCGGCTCTGCCTTGAAGAGCGTTGTGATTGAAGGTGCGGAAACGTATTTTGCTATGAACGCATCCAACGCGGATGGCGTGTTTGCCAACTGCGTACAGCTGACGGACGTTAAATTCATGGCTGAAACGGCTCAGTACGGCAAGAATCTGTTCTACGGATGTACGGCTTTAACGTCGGTACAGCTGCCTTCGAAAGCCACGACTCTTGGAGAAAGTATGTTTGCTGAGTGTACTGCTTTGACGAGCATTACGCTTCCGGAAACTCTGACGGCGTTGCCCGGATCTATCTTCCAGAATTGCACAGGGCTTACATCGGTTACGATTCCCGAATCCGTTACGACGCTCGGTAATAGCGTATTCCGCGGATCGGGAATTAAGGAAATCGTGATTCCCGAAGGCGTTACGAAAATTTTGTACGACACGTTTAGCGGTTGTACGAAACTTACAAACGTAACGCTGCCGAGTACGTTGACCTCTCTCGGCGGACGGGTGTTCAAAGGTTGCACGGAACTGACTTCGGTGCAGATTCCCGAAGGCCTCGAAACTCTGGACGGGTTTACCGATTGCACGAAACTGCAATCCATCAATATTCCCGCTACGGTTACGACGATTTCTTCCGGTGCGTTTGATAACTGTACTTCGCTGAAATCGATTGTAATTCCCGAAAGCGTTACGACGGTACAGGTTGCGTTCAGCGGTTGGACGGCAGAACAGACGATTTACGTTGAAAGATCGGCTTCCGAGGTTTATAATCTCTGGAACGCGGATAAGGAAAGCGGATTCGGATGGATGATTGACGTTTCTACCTATTCCGGAGAGAAACAGACGATCAGCCAGTGCTTTGCGAAGATTGTGTGGAATTATAGCCCGGAGGCGACTACCGCGGGCGAAAACGCAAAGTAATCCGCAAAACAAACGAAACGATGAATCGATAAACGGATTCGAGAGTTTCAAACCGGTCGGCGGCAGCGATAAGCTGTCGCCGGCTTTTCGTTTTTTTCGGATTGCATAAAATTTGCATAAAATGCATAAAAACGGAAACATTTCCGTGCGGTTCCTGCATATAATAGTAAAAATATTTGTTCTGCATGTATATTTGTTTTTTGTCCGTTTTGCGGGGTAATTTGATTTTAAGATAGAATCGATTCGAAAAATCTATCAGAAATAAGTTATTTATTCGCGTTTTCGGTCGGGAATGCTTTACAAATCGGGGAGATTGTGATATAATCTTAACATATATCGTTTAAGAACGAAGTTCGGGCGGTATATTAAGAAAAAAGTTTCCGGAACCGCGGAAAAACGCGGCGGAAAAAATCTAAAACGGAACAAGGAGGTCCGGAGAGATGACAAGCGAAGTATTTAAAAAGTATTACAAGAAGATCGGGCGCGAAAGCATTCTGAAAGCATTGCTGTGCGGTTTGACGATTGGTTTTTCGCTGATGTTCGTGTGTATTGCCGCCAGCTGGCTGGCGGGGTTTAAGGCGGGCATTTATATCGGACTCGGACTGTTTGTCGCCGCAACGGCGATTGCGACGCCGCTGTTCTATACGTTCAGATTCCGCCCTACCACAAAGAAGATCGCGCAGCGGATAGATACGCTGGGGCTGGAAGAGAGAATCCTGACGATGGCGGAGCTGGAAAACGACGATTCGTTTATCGCGATGAAGCAACGCGAGGACGCGATGAAAGCGATGAAATCGGTGAGTTCCGAAATGCTGAAAATCGCGGTATCGGTACCGTTGATTGCGGCGGTGGCGATCAGCGCTACGCTGGGCACCGGCATGACGGTAGCGGCTGCGGTGGCGCCCGACGGCGGAAAGCATTTCGTGGATGGGCTGAAAGAAAAGAAAACGTACGATATTGCTTATACCGTGGAAGGCAAAGGCTGGGTGATCGACTTCACGAAAAAAGAGAACGCCGCGCTGATTGCCGCGATGAAAGAGAGAGCTCGGCAGCGGGAAATAGATAAAGCCAACGGTAAAGAAGTTACCGAGGACGAAACGCTTCCCGATACTTTCCGGAACAGACTGGGCATCGTATATACGGCAATCGACGAAACGGCGCAGGCGACGATAGTGCTGGACGGCGCGAATTACGAAGATACGACGTATACGTTTGAAGTAACGGAAGGCGATGAATTCGGCGTGAAGCTGATGGCGCTGCCTCAGAAAGGATATGTTTTTGTGGGGTGGTCGGACGGAGTAACTTCCCCGTACCGCGAAGATATGGAAGCGACGGCGACGAAGACGGTTACGGCGACGTTCGAAAAAGTTACGGACTGGGTGAACGGCGGAAAAGGCGACGGGCAGGACCAAGGCGAAGAACCCGGCGACGAAGATTCCGGCAACGGCAGCAGCAGCTCTGTCGGAGAGGGTTCGGACGGCGACGGAAATCCAAACACTGGCAACTCCGGCGGCGAAGGCGCGAAAGCATCGCCGGCGAACCAGGTAATCAACGGCAAAACCTATTACGGGGATGTCTTCGAGGACGCTTACCGCGAGATGCTTGAACGCATGAAAAACAACAATTCGCTTTCGGAAGCGGAAAAGAAAGCGATTTCGGACTATCTGGATTCGATTCGAAAATAAAGAAAAAACGACGCGGGAGAGGAAATCTCTCCCGCGTTAAAAACGGGATAAAACGGCGGGGAAATTGCGTGATTTTATTCACGTGATTTTTCGCGTTAAAAGATATAAATTACTAAAATACAAACAGCAAAGGAAAGAGGAAAGTAAAATGGTTACAGAGAAAGACATCGAGCAGTTCAGCGAACAATGCAAAAATATTTTCGCTCAGGTAGCGCGCGACGTTATCGGTCAGAAAGAAGTGGTGGAAGGAACGATCATCGCGATGATTGCGGGCGGCAACGTTCTTCTGGAAGGCGTGCCCGGCGTAGGAAAAACGCGTCTGGTGCGTTCGCTCGGAAGAGTATTTTCGTTGCCGTTCTCGCGTATACAGTTTACGCCCGATCTGATGCCCGCCGACGTTACGGGTACCAACATCATCACGAAAGACGCGCAGGGAAATTCCGTGTTCGAATTTCAGCCGGGCCCGATTTTCAGCAACATTATTCTTGCCGACGAAATCAACCGTGCCACGCCGAAAACGCAGTCCGCGCTTCTCGAAGCGATGCAGGAACACACCGTTACGGTAATGGGCGTATCGCGCAAACTCAACGAGCCGTTCTTCGTGCTTGCCACGCAGAACCCGATAGAACAGGACGGTACGTATCCGCTGCCCGAAGCGCAGATGGACCGCTTTATGTTTAAGCTGATCGTTCCCGATCCTTCGCTGGACGAGCTGATGGCGATCGTAAACATGACGCAGAAAACGATGGCGGAAGTTGCGGAGAGCGCCTGCAACGGAGAACAACTTCTGCAAATGCGCGAAACGGCGAACCAGATTCCCGTGGCGGAAGAAGTGCTGCGCTATGCGATGATTTTAACCGCGGCGACGCACCCGGACGGAGAATGCGCGGCGGAAGCGGCGAAGAAATACATCCGCGTGGGCGCTTCGCCCCGTGCCGGTCAGGCGTTGATTTCCGCGGCGAAAGTAAAAGCGCTGATGAAAGGTAGATTCAACGTGGCGTATTCCGACGTGGAGGAACTTGCCTATCCCGTACTTCGCCACAGAATCAAGATGAACTTCGAAGCGATTGCCGAACGCATAAGCGCGGATCAGGCGATTTCGCAGATTCTGGAAGAAATCCGGAGAAAGTACAGAAGCAAATAACAAAAGCCGCCGGGCAGGCGGAAAAGATAAAAAGCGCAGGGCGCCTTTCGCGCCTTGCGGGAGAACACCGGAGAGAAGGATATGAAGCTTTCTTACCTGAACGACGGCTTTTTCAGCAGACTGGAAACGCTGGCGTTGAATTTAAAAACAAACCTTTCCGGATATTTCGGAGGAAAACACCTTGTCAGCACTTACGGGCAGACGGTGGAATTTTCCGATTTCAGAGAGTATCAGCCCGGCGACGACATCCGCCGTATCGACTGGAACCTGTACAGCAGATTCGAAAAATACTTTCTGAAACTGTTTACGGACGAACGGCAGATGCAGGTGCAGATTTTTATAGACTGCTCCGCGTCGATGGGGAAGGACAACCCTAAAAAGGCGGCGTACGTGGTGGCTACGGCGGCGGCGCTCGGTTTTCTTGCGGTTCAGAACATGGACAAAGCGTCGTTCTATCTGATGAAAGGCGACAACGCGGAAAACGAAAACGGCACCATCGTAGGGAAAAACGCGTTTTTCCGTGCGGTGAAAACGTTGGAAAACATCGATTTCGACGGCGAAACGGACATTGAAAAATGCGTTACGAATTGCCGCGACACGGGCACGAACAACGGGTTGACCGTGATTGTTTCCGATTTTTTCACGGACAGCAACTGGAAAAAAGCGGTGGACTATCTCGCGTACAAAAAGCGGCAGGTGCTGCTGGTGCAGGTGCTTACGCCGGAAGAAATCAATCCCGCGTACGACGGGCGTGTGAATCTGCTCGATTCCGAAGCGGTGGACGCTTCCGACGAAAAGAACTTGAAAGTAAAAATTACGCGCGGCATGCTGCAAGCGTACGAAGAGGCGCTGGAAGAATTCCGCGCGGATCTGAAATCTTTCTGCTCGAAACGCGGCGCGGATTTCGTTTCGGTGAATACGGATACGCCGATTGAAAGAATGCTGTTCGGCGAATTATTAAAGGTAGGGATTATGGAATGACGCTTATCAATAAAATAGGACTGATAGGTCTGCTCGGTGTTGTGGCGCTCATCGTAATTTACCTGATCCGCCCCAACTATCAGCAGAAAACGGTTTCCAGTACGTACGTATGGAAACTGAGCCTGAAAAAGAAGAAAAAGAAAGTGCCGGTAAGCAAGATACGCAACCTGTTGCTGTTTCTGTGCCAGATGCTGGCGCTCACGTGCCTTGCGATGGTGCTGATGAAGCCGGCGATCGTACTTAAAACGCCTTCCGAAATTACCGAAGCGATTCTGATTATCGATACTTCCGCAAGCATGCGTACGAAAAGCGCCGAAACGGAGACAACGCGTTTCGAACGCGCCGTGACGCAGGCGGATGAACAGGCGAAACAGGTGCTGCGCGGCGGAGGAACGCTTACCGTGGCGCTTGCAGGCGACGATACGGACTTTCTGTTCAAGCAAATTTCCGGCGACGGCGCCGCGGCGACGGTTTCGGAAGCGCTGAAAGGACTGGACATGCAGAATTTCGGGTATGGTTCGGCGGATATCGACGGCGCTTTGAAAGAGTGCGAAGATATTCTGTACGGCAACCCCGACGCCATGATTTACGTATACACGGACGCGAGCTATTACACCACGCCAAACGGCATCCAAGTGGTGAACGTGGCGGAGGAAGGCGAATGGAACGCCGCGATTTTAGACGCGCGCGCCGTATGGGACGACGGGTACTACTCGTTTACCGTGCAGGTGGCGTGTTACGGCAAAGACGCCCGCCTTTCCCTGAACATGAGAGTGTACGGGGTGAACGGCGAAGCGGGCAAGAGCCTGAATTACACGGTTGCCGCGGATTGCAACGACAACGAAACGACGACGCTGATTTTCAGATACAGAAAAGACGGCGAAGCCGCCGATACGAACGTGAAAAACCAACAGGTGTTCGACCTCGGCAATCTTGGGGGCTCGGACCAGACGAAAATCAATTCGTTTTCTTCCGTGCACCTCTCGTTTTCGGGAGATATGGAAGATTGCTATGCACTGGACGATAACTTCGACGTGTTCGGCGGACAGAAACAGACGCTGAAAGTACAGTACGCCAGTGCGGAACCGAATCCGTTCGTGAACGGCGTGATTTCTAATCTGAGAAGCGATTTTGCGGACTCCTGGGATATTCAGCCGACGGAAGTGAAAAAAGGAGAAGCGGGGGCGACGCAAGGGTTCGACCTCTACATTTTCGAACGGACGATGCCCGAAAGAATGCCCACGGACGGCGTGGTGTTTTTGCTGGATCCCGTAACGTCGCCGGAAAACTGCGGCTTTACGAGAAGTTCCGAAGTGGGGCTTTCGCCCACGAACGGGAAGTATCCGTCGCTCTTCGGCGATACGGAACACGCCGTGATGAAGAACGTAGACCCGAACTATATCCGCGTCAGCCGTTGTCAGGTGATTTCGAATTACGACGCAAGCTATCAGGTATTGATGTCTTTGAGGCAGATGCCGATGCTGATGGTGCGAAACGATATGCCGGGCGGCGCGCAGACGCTGGTGATGAACTTTTCGTTCGCTTATTCGAACCTCGGCATTCTGCCCGAATTTTATCTTCTGATGAAAAATTCGTTTGAATACTTCTTCCCCGCGACGGTGGAAAAATACGTTTTCTCGGTGGGTGAAAAAGCGGAACTGAACGCGCGCGGCACGTCGCTTTCGATTACCGGAGGGGATTTTGAAGAACCCATGGAGATTACGGAGTTCCCTGCGACGATTACGCTTTCGGTGCCCGGAACGTATACGCTGAAGCAGACGACGTATTACGGCACGGAAACGGAAGAATCCGTGTACGTGAAAATGCCGGAAGCGGAAAGCAACATTACGGAAATCAGAAGCAATCTGTATAATCCCGACCGAGAAAAGAACGAGGCGGACTATTATAAAGACGTGCTTACGTATATTGCGGCGGCACTGGTGGCATTGCTCTTCCTTGAATGGTGCCTGCACCTGAAAGACGGAGTTTAAGGAGGTGAAAATATGAATCGTTTTTCCATACATTTTTCATATCCTTGGCTGCTTCTGCTGCTGATACCGGCGTTTGCGCTGGCGTTAATTCCGTATTTCCGCCTTTCGAAGCGTTACAGAAGAACGCGGAACCGCATCATATCCATCGTAACGCATCTTTGCGTGATGGTGCTTTGCATCTGCGTGCTGTGCGGTATTCAATTCCGCTACGTGAAAACGAACAAAGAAAACGAAATTCTGCTGCTGGTGGACGTTTCCGATACCGAGGAACGGGCGAAGGCGCGCCGCGACGAATTTGTGCGGACGGTGCTTGCCGACGGCAGATACGACGGCTACAAGATGGGCGTGGTAACCTTCGGCTTTACGCAGAATTACGCCGTGCCGCTCACGTATAAAGTAGACGATATTTACGATATGTACAAGGCGGCGGAGCTGCCCGATACGAGCGCGACGAACATCGAAGGCGCGCTGAAATACGCGAAAGATTTGTTCGGGCATCCCGAAAGTTCGAAAGTGGTGCTGATTTCCGACGGACTGGAAACGGACGGAAACGCGTTTTCCGCCATCCGCGCGCTTACGGCACAGGGAACGGTGGTGGATACGGCGCTGATTTCCGAAGCGTTCATCGAAAACGACGTGCAGATAACGGGGATTCAGCTTCCCGAAACGCACGTGAAACCGAACGAGGACTGCACCGTGAAAGTGCTGCTTCGCAGCAGGCAAGTAAATAAAGACGTGCGCGTGGTGCTGAAAGACAACGGCGAAGCCGTGAAAGTAACCGACGCGGACGGCAAAGAACAGGGCGCGAAAGTTACCGATCTTGCGCTGGGCGCGAACGAGGTAACGTTTACCCTGAAATTCGCTTCCGCCGGCGTGCACAAAATTACGGCGGAAATCGTTGCCGCGGGCGACGCTCTTGCGGAAAATAACGAATATACGACGTATATCAACCTGCAGTCGTTCAACAAAGTGCTGATTATCGAGCAGAAGAGCGCGGAATCGGAAGCGCTGATAAAACTCCTGAACGACAACGAATACGCGGTGGACCGGCTGAATCTTGCTTCCGGAAACGAACTGAAAACGGCAAACGACGCGGAGCTGAAAACGGTAAACGATTTAAGACGGTACGACCAGGTGATTATGAACAACGTATCCAACGGAGATCTGGCGCGGTTCGACGGCTTTACGGAGATGCTGTACAGCTACGTGAACGATTACGGCGGAGGATTGCTGACGCTCGGCGGCGACGACGCCGAAGGCAACGCGCACGCGTACAGCCGGAACGATCTGAGGGGTACGCAGTATCAGGAATTGCTGCCCGTGGAGGCGATCAATTATACGCCGCCCGTGGGGCTTGTGGTGTGCGTGGACCGTTCGGGAAGTATGTCCGAATTGTTCGAGTATGCGCGCGCCGGCTTAAGATCGTGCTACGAAGCGCTTACCGAGCGGGATTACATCGGCATCGTGTCGCTGGATAACGAATACGGTACGATTCTGCCGCTGACTTCGAGAACGAACGCGAACGCGATTACGCGCGCGTTTGCGGACGACGCGCTGAAAGAGACGGGCGGTTCCACGAATTTCTTCAGCGCGCTGCAACGTGCGGGCGAAATGCTGCAATCGAACAAGCAGGTGGAAAAGCGGCACATCATCATTGTGTCGGACGGGTACTGCAACGGCGAAAACGACCCTCCTTACGACGAGGCGAGGAGCCTTGCGCAGAGAGGCATTTCCATTTCCATCGTACTGGTGGGTTCGCCTTCCGCCGAAGTGAAAGACATTATGCAGAAGCTGGTTGAGCCGGGACAGACGCTGAAACTGGGCGGAAGGGTAACCGAAGCGAGCGGCAAAGATCTGATCGACGAAATGTATAACGATCTTCGTGCGAAGCAGGTGGAAGAAACGGTGAACGAGCCGTTCGCGCCGATCGTGAAATCGCCCACGTCCTCTGTTTTCAGCGGCGTGGAATACGGAATCAATCAGGATGCGGGCAGCAGCGGTTCGGGCAGCGGCTCGGACGACGATAAGGAAAAAGACGAGCGCGACGCGTTCAGAATGCGGGTGAAGCTGGGCGGCTTCTACGGCGTGAAGAAAAAAGACGGAGCGGAAACGCTGCTGACGGGCGAATACGACGTTACGCCGCTGTACGCGCAGTGGAAATTCGGCGCCGGAACGGTGGGCAGCTTTATGTGCGATCTGACGGGGCTTGCCAGATGGGACGGCTCGCAGTCGTGGTCGGCGGAGTTTATGGCGGACGCCAACGGGAAGAAACTGATTTTAAACATCATCGACAATCTGATGCCGCTTGAGGACATCTCTCCCGCGGCGTACGAATATCAGCTGACGGAGCGCAATTATACGAACACGCTGCGGGTATACGCAAATCTGGAAAACGGCGAAACGCTGGAGGCGAAATTGGTGTGCATGAGCGGCGGGACGGAAGATTATTCCGTTTCTCTGAACGAAAATTCCGACGGCGCGGACGTTTATGTGATTACGCCGTTCGGCAAATCGAATCAGTACAGCCGCTGCGAATTTATCGTGAAAAAAGCGGGCGTGTACAAAATTTTACTGACGAAGCGGAACGCGGACGGCGAAGAAATCGCGCAGCAGGCGGTGGAACTTTATAAAACGTTTGCGTTTTCGGAGGAATACAATCTTTACCCCGAAACGGACGACGCGGAATCGTTTTTGGTGCGGCTTGCCGCAAACGGAAACGGTAAGAAAATAGAAGACGTTACCGACCCGAAGGAAGTTTTCGAAGGGTTTATTACGGGCATCGAAAAGACGTTCGACCCGCGGTACCTATTTGCGATTCTTTCCATCGTGTTGTTTCTTACGGATATCGCCGTGAGAAAATTCAAGTTCAAGTGGCTGCACGAAATCATCCGCCAAAAGAAACAGCAGAAAGAAAATCGGAAAGCGGCTTAGCCGCGGCGGAGCTTTGTTGCCCGGACAGATGAATTTTGTCCGGGCGGCGGGCTTGAAAGAGGAGTACGCTATGAAGAGATTAAAGAGTTTATTATTAACGCTGACGCTCGTCATCGCCGCGTTTTTTTCCGCATGCGCCAAAGAGGATGCGTTGGAAACGCCGACGAATCTGGCGGTGGATGTAGATAATAATTTAACGTGGAGCGAAATTTCCGGGGCGCGTACCTACACCGTGGAAGTTACGAACGTTTCAAGCGAAGAAAAAGAAGAAAAAAGCGTAAGAAAACCCGTGCTGGACCTGGCTTTTTTACAGACGGGCGATTACGTGCTGCGCGTACGCGCAAATTCGGGCAAACAGGATTCCGTGCAGTCCGCATGGTCGGCGGGGCTGGAATTCCACATGAATTACACCACGGGTTGCGTATACACGCTGATCAACAATAATTCGGAATATGAAATCACGCAGGTGGGCACTTCCACGACGGGCGCGGTTACGTTTGAGGACGAATACCGAGGCAAGCCGGTAACGAGCATTGCGGACGGCGCGTTCCGCGGCAGTTCGAGAGTAACGGGCGTGGTGTTGGGTGCGAATATGCGTTCGGTGGGCAAAGAAGCCTTTTACAACCGCGCGAATCTGGAAACGGCGACGCTGAACGACGCGCTTACTTCCCTCGGCGGCGGAGCGTTTCAGAACTGCAACGCTCTGACGACGGTGAACATTCCCGACGGCATCACGGCGATCGAAGAAAGCACGTTCGGGTATTGCTATTCGCTGGAACGCATAGAAATCGGTAAAAACGTGCAGACGATCGGCGCTTCGGCGTTTTCGAACTGCAGCGCGATGAAGGAAATCACGTTGCCCGATTCGGTGGTTACGGTGGCGCAATACGCGTTTTACGGAAATACCGAGGCGACGAAACTGACGACGGGAAAAAATCTGATGTACATCGGCGTGCAGGCGTTCGGCAAATGCACGGCGTTGACGACGATTGATTTTTACGGAGCCGACGGAGCGGACAAAGGCAACCTGATTTCGATAGACAACAGCGCTTTCCGCGAATGCACGGCGTTGCGCGAAGTGATAATTCCCGATACGGTGGAAACGCTTGGCTCGTACGTGTTCGCGGCCGATACGGCGCTGGAAAAGATCGTCATTCCGGACAGCGTTACCCGCGTTGGGGCTTCGCTGATTTCCGGCACGGCGATTGCTCGTGCGCAGGAAGAAAGCGGTTATATTTATGCGGATAAGTGGCTGACGCAAATTACCGCGGCGAAAAAGACGGAGCTTTCCGATAAAGACAATAAAGTCAATCTCAATGTGGCGATCGGCAGTACCGGCGCCAAAAAGACGGAAACGTTGCCCGCGGATACGCGGGGCATCGCGGCGTCGGTATTTCAGAATTGCGACGGCATCTACTACGTGATGCTGCCCGAAAGCGTAAAAACGGTGGGCGCGTATGCTTTTTCAAACTGCGCAAGTCTGCTGTCGGTGCGTTCGGTGGCGGGCGGCGCGCTCAGGCTGCTGGATTCGTGCGCGTTTTATAAATCTTCGTTGCTTGCCACGGCAAGCTTCCCCGTAGATAATCAGACGGGAAAAATCGGTTTGCAGACGATCGGCGCGCTGGCGTTTTACGGTACCGCGCACAACGGTTCCAACATCCCCGCGACGGTAACGCGAATCGGACAGGACGCTTTTAAAGAGAGCAGCCTTTGGACGGCGACGAAAAACGACGGCAAAGCCGTGGTTACCGCGGGAAACTGGGCGGTAGGCTTCATCGACGGCACGGACGTGGGTTCGGTATCGATGGAAGGCAAGAAAGGCATTGCCGATTACGCGTTTAAAGAATGCGATACGATTTCCGACGTTACGGATACTTCCAACGTGGAATATATCGGCAGAAGCGCGTTTTATAAGAGTACGCTCCGCAGCATTTCGCTGGGCAGCAAGATTACGACCATCGAAGATTACGCGTTTTACGGCTGTCCGCTGAGAACCATCGATTTGCCTGTGAATCTTACGTCTATCGGGCGTTCGGCGTTTTACGAAACGCAGCTGGCGAGAGTGAATTTTTCGGACTTGAACAAGCTGGAAACGGTGGGCGCGTATGCGTTTTTCGGCGCGACGAGCCTTGAAAGAGTGAATTTCGGCGTTACCGTGAAAGAAATCGGCGCGTATGCGTTTTACGGGTGCTCGGCGCTGGATTTGTCGCTTCCGGGGTCCGCGCTTCCCGATTCGCTGGAAGTCATCGGTTCGAGCGCGTTCAGAAAATGCGTAAATCTGAAAGAAGTAACGTTCGGCAAGGGACTGAAAGAAATCGGAAGCAGCGCGTTCAGCGACAGCGGACTCATTTCGCTGCATCTGCCCGACGGGCTGGAAAAAGTGGGCTCGTTCGCGTTTTACAACAATGCGTCGCTGAAAGAAGTAACGTTCGGCAAGGGGCTGAAAGAAATCGGTCTTTACGCTTTTGCGGAAGATGCGGCGCTGACGGATATCACGCTGCCCGAAGGGCTGGAAACGCTGGGAACCGGCGCGTTCAGGTACTGCACGTCGCTCACTTCGGCAACGATAAGCTCCACGGTGAAAGACATCGGGCTGCACGCGTTCTACTGGTGCGATTTCCTTACGATATACACCGACGCGGGCGCAACGGACAGACAGTGGATTAAATTCTGGAATTCTTCCTATCGCCCCGTAGTGTATTCCTGCACGCTTTCGGAAGATAAATCTTACGTTGTATCGATTGTTACGGGCAATACGGAATATACGACGGCGGTGGGCGGCGTATCCGACCCCGCCAGAGCCGGCTATACGTTCGGCGGCTGGGCGACGAGCGAAAACGCGACGACGGGCGAATATACCACGGCGGAAGCGGCGGCGCTGCCCGCAGGCACAACGCTTTACGCCGTATGGACGGAACAGACCGGGGAAGCGGCATAAAACGAACTCCCTCTGCCCTGCGAGGATTATCCTCGGGACAGGGGAAAAACGAAATAACTGTTTCAAGCGTGAAAATTTTATCACAAAGCCGAAAGCGCGGTGAAATTTGTTGATTTTTAGCGAAAAAAGTTTTATAATATTCGAAACGGAAATGATAGAGGGTAAGAAAATCGATTTTTTCCGTTGATATGAAAAGTCCGGAAACGTCCGGACGATACGATTCGAAACGATTCTGACGATGAGCAAAGAAGGAGATTGCAACATGAAGAATAAAACAAAGAAAAAATCTTTGCGCACATTTTTATTTGTACTGGCTGCGGCGGGCTGTCTGGGCGCGGCTTCCTGCGCGAAAGATAAGATTACGTTTTCTTTCGCGGTGAACGGCGGCGCGGAAATCGCCGCTGCGGAAGTGAAGAAGGGCGAGGGATATTCTTTGCCCGTACCTACGCGCGAAGGCTACGAATTCGAGGGATGGTATACCACGGAAGATTTGTCGGGCGACCCCGTCGAAAAAATCGGCGACGCGCAGGAAAACCTTACGTTTTACGCAAAATGGGCGAAAGTTTATACCGTAACGCTGAACTTAAACGGCGGAACGCTTTCCGTTACTTCCTTCAAAGCGAAGGCGGGCACGAATCTTTCCGGATTGCTTGCCGCATATACGCCCGTAAAGGAAGGGTACGTATTCGGCGCCTGGTTCGACGAAAACGACAAGGAAATTTCCAAAGCGGCAACGATGCCGGAGGGGGATCTCAGCCTCACCGCAAAATATAAGGTGAGCTATAAGGTGGAAATTTACCGCCAGAATCTTACGCAGGACGGCTACGATAAAGACGAGCAGGCGCTTGAATATTCCGATTATCCCGGTACGACGGCGATCGCGGAAGAGCGTCTGCGCGGATTCAGAGAAGTAAAGAAAGACGGCGAGAACGGCACGCTTGCGAAAATCACGCTGACGGAAAATGCGGCGGAGAACGTAATGCGCCTGTATTTCGACCGCGAAACGTTTACGGTTACATACAGAGTAACGTATCCGGACGGTTCGGGCACGGCGAGAAGAACGGCGGATTTGTTGTACGGCAAGAGCATGAAAGTGCCCTGCGATTTCACGGCGCAAGGGTATGTTCTCAAAGGTTGGAGCACGCGCGAAAACGGCGAGGCAACCTATCTTGCCGATACGATGAAACATGCGCTGTACGGCGAGGAACAGGCGGAGGAAACTTCCGACGAAGTGGCGCCCGAAAGCAGCATGAATCTGTTTGCCGTATGGGAAAAGGGCTACACCGATATGTTCGGCGGCGGCGATTATCTGTATCTTTTCGATAAGACGGGTTCCGATATTTATCTTTGCCGCGGCGACAAGTTCTTCAAGGGCACGTACAGAGCTTCGAATTCCAGCTTCGAATTCAACGGCAGAAGCTTTAACCTGAACGGAAAACTGGTGAGCGACGACGCGTTTGCGTATCTGGACGACAGCCGTTCCGGTATGGCTACCGCGTTCGATTACGCGACGGGCAAAACGGACGACACCAGAACGATTACGTTTAAAAACGACAACACGCTGGAATATATCCGCACGGAGGGTGAACTCAATCATTCTTCCGAGGGTAAGTATCTGCTGGACAAGGACGGCTACTTCGTGGCGACGTTCTCCGACGGCGAACTGGAAGGCAAAACGCTTACGTTCTTCCGCGGCAATTTAAACAGCGGCGCGAAAGTTTTCGTGCAGAGAAACGACGAAGAGATCGGTTCGATGTACCGCCATATAGTAAACGGCTCGTCGCTGATTTTAAGCTCGATGTACGCCGACGGATACATGCAGCTTTCGCTGAACGGGTTCGGCATCGCATCGCTGAACGCGGGCACCACCGAGAATCCGCAGGTTTCGCAGTTCTATTACAAGATGGCAAACGGCGAAATCACCTTGTATAATTCTTACCGTTTGCCGCAGTACACGCTGCGCGTGTTCGATTACAACGGTAAAACGGGCTGGATGTTCTATAATGCCGATTACGACCGCACGATCGAAGGCGAGAACGGCGCGACCATTACGATGGACGGCGTTTACAACCTTTCGTATAAAAACGCGGACGGAGTAATTACGGACGGCTTGTACGCAACCTCTTCCTCCGCGATGGGCACGATGGTGGGGATGAGCGTAAACGACGTGCGGTATAGTTTTATGATTACTTCCCGCACGGAAGAAGAAATCGGTTCCGACGGCAAGACGACGACGGTTACGAAGTACAGCTTTACCGAAAAACCTGCGGATTACGCCGAATATTATTTTCTGAGCGCCGACAACTCTAAGCCGCAGCCGGGACCGCTTTTCGTATTGAACGATAAAGCCGAGGGTACGGCTTCCATTTACGAATACGTATCGACGGCGAAATCGTATGTGATCGCTTCCGAAGGCACGTACACGGAAACGGACGGACTGTACACCTATACGGCTACGAAGAGCTACGAAGTAACGGGTGGTATGGGGCTGTACGACGTAACCAACCTGAAAACGGCTGTGCTTTGCCTGGATACCGCCAGCACTTCCTATCGCGTGTATTACTGGTATACAACCACGATCGGCGAGGAAGTGGAAAACTATCAGAAGGTTTATGCCTCTTCCAACGCAAAAGTTACGCTGAAGAAAATCGGCAGCATCATGGTGCTGGATAACGACGGCATCGTTACTTCGGGTACCTATTCCACGAGTACGAGCACGCACGTAACCGCGATTACGAACGGCAAGAGCACCGCTTACGTGAAAATCGACGAAGAGAAAGGTACGTTCGAAGTTCTCTGGACTTCTCCTTATTCTTCCTATCTCGTAAACGAGTACGGTGCTGCCGACAGAACGCAGTATCTTACGTTCGACGGCACGGGCACTTCGGCGGGCGGCGGCGCCTCATACACGGTGATAACCGGTTCCGGCGAAGAAAGAGTTACCACGACGTACACGGGTACGTTTGAACAGACCGAAGAAGGCGATCCGTTCAATTCTTCCCTGTATGTGTGCGTATTCACGGGAAAAACCGACGACGATAAGGCAATCACTTTCAGATTCCTGCGCGTGAAAGGTTCTTCTTCGATCAATATTTACAAATATAACGAAAAGCTGAACGGGGAATTTACTTCGGCGACGGAAGGCAATCTGAATCTGGACGGATACGGACTGCTTGCCGAATACGTGGCTCCCAACGGCACAAGCGTGCGCGGCGTTTACAGCCTGGTGCGCGGCAAAGAAAATCTGCTGTATTTTTATTCGGCGGACGGCGATACGTATTATTTCGACCTTACGGAAGATAACGCGTTCAGAATCCGCGGCAACGAATACGGCACGTACTTCTTCATCGATAATCAGCAGCTGACCGGACTGGCGGCGGAAATGGACGGCTACGGAAAACTTTCCGTATACGACGTGGAAAAATCCACTTCCGAAAACAAAATTTACGTGGCGGAAAACGTAGATTATACGAGCAATAACGGCGAATATACGTTCACCTGGACGTACAACGGCGAAACCAAAACCGTTACGGGCGTCATCAGAGGACTGTCGTCGGGTAAATCCACGATTCCCTGCTTTGTGATTTATCAGTCGGAAACGGTTGCGACAACATACGTGAACCCCGACGACTTCTCGCTGATCGTTCTCGATAAACTGGGCGGCGCCGTGAAGTACGCGGCGAACGGCACGAAAGAAACCGGTTCGTACACGATGATCAGCGACAGCTTGTTCTACTATACGAATTCGAACGGTTCCTCCGCTTCCGTATACGGTTATGACGCAACGGCAAAGACGGTTTACAAGTGCGAATACGCGAACGAATTCAGCTATTATACCTCCGATCTCGACGCGATGCTTTTCACGTCTTACGGCGTGGCGGCAATCAACGGCGCAAGATATTATTATCAGAGAACGAACGAGGGCGTTGACCTGTATCGCAGAACCAACGCTTCCGGCGCCAACGAATACGGCTACGAAAAGACGAAAAACCTGTTTACGTTCGACGAAAACGGCGATACGCCCGCACAGCTGGTGTACGACGAGGACGGCAAGACGTATTACAAGAACGAGGGCTGGAACCTTTCGTTCGAACGTGCGGAAGCAACGAAGAATCTGTATCCGCTCAAGTTCAGCGACGTAGGCGACGAAGACGGCAAAGTTCCCGTTGCCGGATTGCAGTTTGCTCCGACGGGCACGGCGGAATTCTCCGTTTCCGGTACCATCTGGTTTACGTATCACGAAAAGGTGCAGAAAACGGACGATGCGGGCAACCCCGTAGAGGACGAAAACGGTCCCGTATATATTCCCGGCAAAGAACACACCGTAAACAGATCGTGCACGGTATCTCGTGTGGCGTTGAAAGACGTAGACGGCAACCCGCTTCTCGATAGCGAAGGCAAGCAGAAGTATCAGATGTACCTTACGTTCAACTCTTTCCGCTTCGATATTTCGGTGGAATACAACGGCGCCGAATCCGTGAACCATTATTCGGTGAGCGGATTGAATCTGATTCAGTCGTATTCGTCGTTCAATTACTCGTTCTACAGCGCGCTTGCTTCGATGATGGGGAGCGCTTCTCCGATTGCCAATCCCGGAACGCTGAGCCTTCAGATTAAATTCGACGAAAAAGGCGACGAAGTACATCGCCATATCGTATCCGCGTTCACGGAAGCGAGCGGCTATACGGATTCCGAGGGCAACCTGTTTGCAATCGACGATAATTACACGCTGAACAACGGCATGTACACCGCGGATTTCGTGGCGAAGGACGGTAAGAATTATCGCCTGTACATGCAGCAGATGAACCAGTACGGCATCAGCGGCTATTCGATGATGATTACGCGTCTCGAAACGTTGAAAGACGGCGATTTCGCCGTAACGGCAGAGCGCGTGGTTGCTTCCGAAGGCGGTTACAACAAGGGTTCGTACGTATCGCTTACGCTTGCAAAGGGCGAGGGCGACGGCAAGACGGAATATAAGGCGGATACGCTGTTCCGTACGGGCGCGACGGAACCCTGGACGTACGTGGTGAGAGAATACGACGACAATAAGAGAATTACTTCCACGACGTATTTCGAAATCATGCTTACGGAAAAAACGGCGGGCGTAGGAGAAACCGGGCTGACGTTCTTCGAAAGCGTGAAAGTTACCGAAAAAGCGATGCACACGTACTACACGGAAAGCGGCAAAAACGACGGCAAATCGTTTGTGGACGTGGGCGTCGACGGCGTGAAGCTGCTGGCGCTGAACGGCAAGGGGTATGTGATTACGGAATGCACGGTTGACGCATCGACGGGCGTTTACACGGCTACCGCTTCTTCGGGCAAGAAATTCAGCGTTAAGGTAACGGGCGATACCGCCGAGATTACCGAAATCGTTGAAGGAAACGAATAAAAAATCTGTATTTTCACGGCGGAGCTGCGTTAAAGCGCTCCGCCGCGGAACGAATTTTCCGGAAAATGCCGAAAATGAACGAATTTTGCGAGAAAGAAACAAAACGTGCGCGGACGGCAGAGAAAAATCCGAAAAATTTTTCTTTATTTATGTAAAAAACAGAAAATTTGGCATACTACCGCTAATGTCGCTTTACATTTTTCAGATTTTTGTATATAATATTGTCGGTATTGTATGAAACTATAATCACACGGTATATAACGCTTCGCCGCCGCGGCGGACGGAAACGGGTTTTATGCGAAAACGTTTCTGCGGGCAGTGCGGGCGATCGGGCTACGTATAAGGATGACAAGATGACTAAGAAAGCAAAAAAATATTCTATAAGAATCCTTGCGCTGGCAATGGGCTTCGGCGCGGCAGGCGGATTCTTTTTCGAAAACTTGGGAAAAGAATTCGGCGACGGTTCCGCATCCGCGGATCTCGCCGTTTCCCGCGTGGACGGCTTGGTGAAAACGAATACGGAAGATTACTTCGACGCGAACGTAACGTATAAACTTCCTGCCGCCGTTTCTTCTTCGCAGGAAATTTCGCCGAAAACGCTTGTTGCCGATTTTGCCGCGCTTTTTCCGCAGCGGTATTCGTTCAATACCGCGGCAAGCTTATCTTTTGCGGAAACCTCCCAGTTTTTTCCGCAGCCGGGAAGCGCCTGCAACAAAGGCTTGGAAAGAACTATACAAGTTAAGAGAGGCAATAAGGAATAAGAATAATCGAGGTGGATTGAGTTTTGAAAAACGCATTTAGCTTGAAAAAACCAGCTTTTTCGGGCATTGGTTTTATAACTGCAATATTCATTTTTGGAATAGCCTTGTTTATAACAATGGAGTATTATCACATATTCACGATTAAGGAAAGTGTAGAAACCGATATATCTCGAGCTTTAAATATATCGGTTACTATGGCTGTTCAAGATATGGATTGGGTGCAGCATAACTCTGTTATGGATACGCAGAAAGCACAGAGAGAATTCAAAACATATCTGACCGAAGATATGAAATTGAATGATGAATATGAGAAATATGCCGATGACGGAAGTTTTCAATATCAGATAATCATTGATGAAACAGATATACAAAAATCACCGGCTAAATATTCGATTACCGGCAGAATAAGAATGCAACCCGTTACTGTTAGAAGTATTCTTCCCAAAAGCTTTGATATTCCGTTTAAACTAAGTTCAAACAACATAAGAACAGATGATTGAATATGTCAGAAAAAGAAAGCAAAATCAGTCGAAAAACAAGATAAAAACTCAAAAAATAACTTGACAAAATAACACAAATATGGTATAATATAGTCAATAAAAGATATAGAACAAAGGAGGATTTTATTATGAAAAAGAGAATTTTAGCAACATTTCTATCTGCAGTAACGCTTATATCTTGTAGTTCTGCATTAGCGGCAGATTACTCTGATGTAAACCAATCGGCTTGGTATGCAAGCTATGTAAATAAGATTTCTGAACTTAATGCGTTTTCAGGATATGAAGATGGTACGTTCAGACCTGATAATCAAATTACACAAGAAGAATTTATAAAAACAGTTGTTTGTTTAATATGCGGAGAGCTTAACGAAAGTAATGCACCGACAGTTAAAAATACTTGGAACAGTAAGTGGAGCTCGTGGGCTATTCCGTATCTTGACAAGGCATTTGAACTGGGCTTAATAACAGAACAAGATACAATGTTCAAACTTGTAGGAATTCCTTGTAATCGTGGTGAAATGGCTAAGGTTATTACTCGTGCGGTTGAATATCTCAAGGAAGATTCAGTAGCCGATACTTCAACCTACATTACAAAACTTAAAGATTATAACAGAATGAAAGAAGAATATAAGCCGTATGTTCTTCAAGCTTATGCAAAAGGTATTTTAAGCGGTTATGATGACGGCACTTTCAGAGATGACGGATTGCTTACGAGAGCAGAAGCGTCATCGGTACTTGTACGATT
>ENA-ORTB01000884-ORTB01000884.1-human-gut-metagenome-genome-assembly--contig:-NODE-884-length-37065-cov-45.088706_pt1 | contig 37065 bp, 47 predicted proteins | sample MGYA00241905_ERZ509174 | MGnify/ENA primary metagenome ERZ509174 (study PRJEB26280, sample SAMEA2338851) | human gut metagenome | biome: human gut; feature: human-associated habitat; material: faeces... | reverse complement strand
TTTTTTAGTGCTATCTTATGTTATCCGACACTTCCGATTTTAAACATAGGAACTTCTTCTCTCTGTTTTTGTGCTTTGTTGCGTCTGGGCACACACGCCTAAGGGTGTCAGTGCGAGAAGCAGAAGCAGCATTCTTCTTATATAATGCATAGTAAATTTATTAGACCTATGATGCTTTCTCATCACTGAGAACTCCAAGCCTCAACGATGGCACCCAAATATTGTTTGCTATCAAGCAGATAAGTCGATTTTAAATAATTTATTAAATTTTGCACAAACTTAATTGAAGTTATTTGATCCCGAAATACCTATTACTCGGTATTTATAGCAAAGTCCTTGTCATACATCGGGTTAGACCAAGCAAAACCGGCCGCATCAAGCGTCTCTCTTTCTCTTTTGAGACGAATACGCGTCATACGGATGCCTTTTCTTGTTCGTTTGTACGGATGAATAGCGAGCTTCTGACAACAGGGGAACGAAATGGAGGACGTACTTCAGGAAAGACATCACTGGAGAAAAAATGTAATAACCAAATTTGGTTATTACACAAACAAGGCGTATCTTTGTGAAAACTAAAACACAGATACATGGAGATGAAATATGAAAAATACCTGATGATGAGTGATGTTCCAGCAGGAAAAATCTTAGAGGTTATATTGAGCAGGAAGAACATCTCTCAAAAGGAATTAGCGGATATGTCTAACGAATATCCCCAACGTATTCATGACTATATCAAAGGGCAACGCAAATTCAACATCAAAGCCTCTTTGTCTATTGAGAGAGCCTTGAATATCAATATCGAGGGCTTTTTCATGAAAATACAGACCAATCATGACATATATAATTATGTCATGGCGCAAGAACGAGCGATACATCCTGATTTGACAAAAATCAGCAAAGGCTTGTTCTGGGACACCAAAATTGAAATGATAAACTGGATTCGCAACAAAGAATGGGTCATCCAACGCACCTTAGAATATGGCAACGAAACGGAAATCAAAGAAATCATCAGATTTTACGGAACTGACACCATAAAACAGATTTTCCCGAATATAAAGAGTGAATGGAATAGCGACAAACGTAACCAAAACTTCAAAAAATATATTAGATGAAATTAATGACCGGAGAAACACTTAAAGCACATGGAAACTAAAACCAAGGACAAGATAGAATACACCGTGATTTGCATCTCGGAGTTTGCCAAGAAGCACAGGCTCACGCTGCCGCAAGCATTCAACTATCTCAAACGCTGGAAAGGGATAGACTTCATTGACAAAGGATATGATGTGGAACATCTGTTCTCCATCGAAGATGCAGTAGATGACTTGACCGCCTACTGCCAAAGACAGGGAGGACAGTTGGCATGATACTCTATCACGGTTCAAATCAGGATATAAAGGAAATAGACCTGACAAAGACACGCCCCAACAAGGATTTCGGACAGGGCTTTTATCTGACAGAGGATAAGGAACAAGCCATGAAAATGGCGGAACAGAAAGTAATACAGTCAGGCGGCACACCGACCGTAAACATGTATGAGTTTGACGAAAGCCACCTGTCAGACAACGGACTGAATATAAAGAGGTTTGAAGGCTATACCGAGGAATGGGCGAGATTCATCTTAGCCAACCGAAACCGGGAAAGCCTGACAAAGATACATGACTATGACATTGTGATAGGAGCTATCGCTGATGATAAGGTCGGAGTACAGTTGTTTCGATATATGAAGCAGTATATCGACCTGCCTACCTTAGTGAAGAACTTGCAGTTCGTAAGACTGACTACCCAGTATTATTTCGGAACGGAACGGGCAATCAAATTATTGAAGAAGCTATGACAGACGATGAACAATTCATGATAGAGTGCATCACTACCGAACTGACGGATCATGTGATGCGTGATTATCATATCGGAATGAAAGAGGCTTTGGATATGGTGTATAATTCGGAAACCTATTCAAAGCTGCTCGACAAGAACAGCGGACTATATTATCAAAGTCCTCTGCTGGTCTATGACATATTTAAAGAGGAACAAGTCACTAACGGAAAAAAGGAACAAGACAATGGCAAGTGAGCGTGTCAAACTCACACAAAATGATAGTCAAAACAAAAACATAGAACAATCTATTTGACGTTTCTACTTGTGGAAATTTTCCACCACATACTGCAACTCAGATATTTAGAAATGCAGAATAATATTCTTTGATATATCTTTCAGAAAGATTATCTTTGTGAAAGATATATTTTAATAGATATGGAATTTAAAGACTTTATAGACAGAAAAGACTATCTTGAAAGGGTCAACAACGCCCTGCAGAGAGAGAAGCCGCAGTTCATCGTCATTTACGGACGCAGAAGAATAGGCAAGTCGAAACTTATCATGGAAATCATGGACTGGAAGCGAAAAGACATTTATTTTTTAAGCGACCAGACCAATGAGGCGAACCAGCGTATGCTCTTTGCGAAGACAGCCACGCTGGTAGGTATAGAAGACTTCGACAAGGTTACATATCCTGACTGGGAAACGCTTTTGCGTGCCTTGAACCGTCAGCTACCGGAAAACCGCACTGTCTGCTTTGATGAATTTCCGTATCTGGTAAAAAGCTGCCCTTCTCTACCATCCGTCATACAAAAGCTGCTCAATGAAAAATGCCTGAAATTCAACCTTATACTCTGCGGCTCTTCGCAACAACTGATGCAGGGTTACATACTTGACAGGAAAGAACCTCTATACGGATTGGCAGATGAAATTATACGCCTTACACCCATACCTGTACAGTATATAGGACAGGCACTTGGCTGTGACGCACAGAATGCGGTAGAAGAATATGCGGTATGGGGCGGAATACCAAGATATTGGGAGTTGAGAGCCGACTACAATGATAACGAAACGGCAATAGAGAAACTGTTGTTGGATAACAAGGGATTTTTAGCAGACGAACCGATACGTTTGTTAAGGGATGATATGCGTGATACTGTGCAGGCATCCACATTGCTTTCAATCATAGGAAACGGAGCTAACCGCCTCTCTGAAATAGCCGGACGGGTAGGCAAGGAAGCCACACAGATAACAGAACCATTGAGCAAATTGAGAGAACTGGGATATATCCGTAGAGAAGTACCATTCGGTGAGGACGAAAAAAAGAGCAAGAAAGGAATATACCGTATCAACGACAGTCTCTTGGAGTTTAATTACCGCTTTGTAGCACCATATAAATCCATCTTGGAACTGGGACGAACGAAAACCGTTCTATCCATAATTAAAGCGCAATTCTCTGGATATGTAGGCGACTGTTGGGAGCATCTTTGCCGTCAATACGTGAGCGGCAACATCATTGACGGTATAGCATACAATATGGCTTCAAGATGGTGGGGAAAAATCTTCACGGAAGAAAACAAGGGCGGCAAGATGACAGAGCTTGATGTGGTGGCAGAATCAATAGACAGGAAACATATCCTCATAGGAGAATGTAAGTGGACAAACAAGGAGGATGCGCAAAGGCTTGCAAGTTCACTTGAAGCAAAGATAAAGCACCTGCCATTTATCAAAAAAGGACAAAGTGTACACATTATACTTTTCTTAAAGAACGAGCCTCACAACAAGGACGCTGCACGGATTCTATACCCGACAGACATCATGCAGACCTACTGAATTATCTTTCGGTTCGGGTAGCTCTATTAGTAATAGCTCTATTAGTAACAGAATTATTACTAAATTTTAATTGTTTATATTTGCAAAAACTATTGAAACATGATAACTGAAAATCCTTTTGTATTCGGCAAAGCCGCCGAAGGAGCATACTTCACCGACAGAGTGGAAGACAGCAAGCGTCTTGCCGCCAATCTCACTCATGGTATCAACACTGTACTTATATCACCACGCAGATGGGGCAAGACATCGCTCGTGAAGAAAGTGATAAGCGAAACAGCATCAGAAGATGTGATGTTTGTCTTTGTAGATGTATTCCAATGCAAATCAGAATATGATTTTTTCAAGAACATAGCGAATGAGATTATCAAGCAAACATCGACAAAAATTGACGAATGGATAGAGATGGCCAAAAATTTCCTCTCAAACATTTCGCCCAAGTTCTCTTTCGGGTCAGATCCGTTGAACGACTTTTCAATCTCCTTTGAATGGAACCAAAACCCAGGAACAGCAGAAAGCATCCTTGCGTTGCCTGAAAAGCTCGCTGTGAAAAAGAACAAGCGCATAGTAGTTTGCCTTGATGAGTTTCAGCAGATAGCAGACTTTGACGATAGCGTATCTTTTCAGAAGCGGCTCCGTACAGCATGGCAGCATCAGCAAAACGTCACTTACTGCATGTTCAGCAGCAAGAAGCACCTTATGGAATTAATTTTCAACGATAAGAGTATGCCATTCTATAAGTTTGGCGACATGATGTTCTTGAATAAGATTCCAACAGAAGATTGGGTGAAATACATTTGTCACCAATTTCATATTACCGGCAAAACGATTGATGAAGACATGGCTACGATGATATGCGACCTCACAGACAACCTTTCATCGTATGTTCAGCACCTTTCATGGATTGTCTGGTATAAGACGGATAAGGTTGCCACGAGCAGGATAATCAACGATGCGCTTAATGACATTCTGGAACAGAACAAGGTGTTCTTCCAAAGGGAAGTAGAACAGCTGACAGAGTTGCAACTGAACTTTCTCAAAGCTTTGGCTCATGGAGTAACCTCCGGTTTCAGTCGAAAGGAGGTGATAAAGAAATATCGTCTGGAATCGTCAGCCAATATTCAAAGCGTCAAGAAATCGTTGCTGAAAAAAGATTTGATATATCTTGATGGAACATCTATAGTCTTTGACGACCCCTTAATGAAAATTTGGATAACGAAAGAAATGTAGGAGCGGCGGCGCATGAAAAGCAATAAAGAAGAATTGGCCTGATGTCACAAAATCAAATCCGTGCAGTCTAAAAAACGACCGTTTTCTGAACTGCCCGGTTGAAAGTTTGCTACTTTCGGAAAAACCGCTTATTTTTGTCTTAAAAGCCGTCTATAAAACAAAGTACTATAAACCGTATAAATTTACCTTTTAAGACCATGAAGATAGGATATGCACGTGTCAGCACGAGGGAGCAAAATCTCGATCGCCAGATAGACCAGCTGGAAAAGGAGGGATGCGAGAGAATCTATTGTGAAAAAGTGTCGGGAACTCAAAGTGACCGTCCGGAGCTGCTTCGCATGATGGACTCTCTTCGCAGCGGAGATACCGTTATCGTGTCAGAACTCACGAGACTGAGCCGCACATCGAAGCATCTGATAGAACTGGTAGAGCGGTTCGCCGAGCTTGAAGTAAACATCAAGTCATTAAAGGAACTCTGGCTTGACACGACAACTCCGCACGGACGGCTTATATTCTCCGTCTTTGCAGGGCTAAGCCAGTTTGAGCGTGACCTTGTTCAGCAGAGAACTGTTGAAGGTCTTGAAGCTGCACGAGCACGTGGCCGGAAAGGCGGCAGACCGCCCAAAGACACGAAAGCAATTGAACTTGCTTTGAAGTTATACGATTCAAAAACTTGCAATATTGCGGAAATCACGAGAGCTACAGGCATCAGCAAGGCTACGCTATACGTGTACCTGAAAAACAGAAAGGAGAAAACCGCCAAATTCGGCTGAATTTAGCGGTTACGCATTAGTTTGCAGCCATAATCTAAACAGTGGATCTGCAATTGTATATATACCTCCCCGCTGTGTTTTGGATGTCTTATCTATAATCTTACGGTCAGCCATCAATTTAAGGTACGGGGATATTTTCCCGTTGTCTTGACCTGTAATCTGACGGATTTCCTGCAGACTGACTCCATCTTCAGTCCTTGCTATAGCCGATAAAATCCTTTGAATCTGCACTACATAGCTCTCATACTTTGCCTGATAATAAAAAGAGAAATAGTCTATAAGAAGCATTATATCCGTTTCCGGACTTGCAGAATATTCAATAATCTTTGCGGCTATCTGCACAGAACGGGGTGTCTTAGGCAAGTAAAACATCAGGTTTTCCAAACGTGACATATCCGTCTCATTCCCTACGAACATACTATAATCAGTGACGACAAGAGGCCGTATATAAGAAATCTTAAATCCTTCGAAGAAAGCAGCCTCATAATCGGTGAACGCCGGTAGCACCTTGTCGGATGTCGCTATCAGAATGGGTGCACCAGTTTTATTAAGCTTTCCCCTCAAATTGTACTGCTCGGTATTATCAGTCCTCTCAAAATAGTACTGGATATTGTCAATCAACAGAACAGTTCTTCGGGAATCATCATGCAATGGACAAAACTTCCATATATCATCGGTCGAGAAAAGTTTTTTCCCCTCAATAAATACCGGCTTAAGCTGTTTGCCACTATTCTCTATGCTGAAATACATTCTTTTGAGCAATGAGGTCTTTCCACTCCCATTTTCACCAATAATCAAATTGGGCTGTGCGATTTTATCCCTGTCATCCTTTAACAAATAGCTGAAGACATTCGTAAAAATATCATTGTTTATGACAACAGCACCTTCCTTTATCCCTTGGCTATGGGATAAAGGAGGCTGATGCAATATGCTGGCACTTGTATTCATCATTTTAATCACTGAACAAACCTTTCAAACCAATAATCTCTCAACAGCGGGGTGCGGACAACAGCAAAGAATGGCTACTATCGAGCAGTTTGTTTGCCTTTTGAATTTCCTTTTCTCTTCCGAAGAAATCATCACCTTCAACCGGTGGACCAATCTTGTTTGATATACACATAGTTTTTCCGCTTTATAAACTTATTAATCAGATGTATTTGCAAAGATACGCGATCTATTTAATTAAAAAATATTTTTATAGAAAAATATTTTTATAAACTCATAACTAAAAAGCGTCACCATGTCCGTCACAATCAAAGTGAGCTACCCATGCCTGAAGGCATGAGTATTCACGCTCAAATCATGAAGAATCCGCAGAGACTGAACTTCTCAAAGGCGTTAAAGCTGATATTCACGAAATGTTCAAAAACAAACATTATACTCTATTTAATCTATCAATTCGCTCGCGTATTAACGTCCGATATTTATCTTTAAGCTCATCATTCAAAAATGACCTATCAATAATTTCTTCTATTTTAGGCAAAAGCTTTACATACTTCTGAATAAGGTGTTCAATGGTCTTCTGCTCAACTCCCATTATCACACCAGATGATATAAAGTCCAACCGTTTCAGTTTCTTCTTTTTCCCATTCAGAGTCAATGCCAATTCTTCATCGTCTTTCGGATTTAAAATCACAGCATTAAGCATATCGTAAGCTGGAGTTAGACGTATAATACCATCTATGGATTCATACAAAGAAAAGTTCTTCAAATGCATATCATTATTTCCGGTAATCCATGAAAACAATATAACCTCAAAAAAATTGGTAACATCCATTTTAGGCATTGAAGAATATTGCACTATCGCTTTAGCTATACGTTCATAACTACTTTTATATTTATGTTCAGTCTGCCTTTCAGTCAATTGGCACATATCTTCCATAGCCACCTTTTCACCATTACTCAAGCGGTCAACCCTCTTTGTCAAGTAACATAGGCTATTATCAGCCATCCGCATCAACGTATGTGGTACCACATCTATTCTAGCCAACTCAGCCAAATGCATCGTCAAATCTTCTGTCTCCGGCATCAGCTCGAATTGTAGCGTTTGAGGTTTACATATAAAACCTCCCCACAAACCAACAATGGTCAATCTCTGGCTCCCATCATGCTCATTAAGATGCAAAGATAACTTTGGTTGTACACCAGTAAGTGATGTCTGAACTTTAATAGCCTGTATTGCCAACCTCTCCAAATCCTCACAAGTATAATCCAGAACAGGCACTTTCTCTGTTCCAAAGAACTTCTTTGCACACTTAGCATGAAAGTCTTTCTCCCCATTGTCAAGTTGACGATAACAATACAAGCATTTACCCATTTGCATTTTCCTCCTCTATTATCGGTTCAACACTTACAGCTCCAATACAGTCTTTACAACAAAGCAATAACAAGGACATCCTGTCAAGCATACTGACATCAGTATTACGCAATGCAACATCAAGTAACCACCCCTCAGGAATAAGACCATCAAAGAAAGGGAATAAGACATTACTTTGATAAGATTCTTCTCGCAAAGGCAAAGTCAGGCTAACAGGTTTTGCTCCCGCTAATTCTATATACTCCGGAAGATAATAAAATTCATAACCATAGTCTTCTTCTGTAAGAACTCCTGCCAATATATCCTTATAATATATATTTGCCCTTTTCATCTCTGTTTATTTTGTTTAGGTTGTGGCACCATTTCATAATTGAAGAAATCAAGTAATTGATTAACCTTATCAAGACGCAATGTAGATTTCCCTTGTTCCAAATCACGAACAAATCGTAATCCTACACCTGATTTTAAAGAAAGTTCTTCTTGCGTCATATTAAATTGCCTACGCAATGATTTTACAGTAATTGACAAGCTATTCATGCCTATAATTATATTAGTTCGGGTACAAATATAAAAAAACATATCACACATTATACCATATTGGGTATAAAATATCTTTAAGATGAAGTTTTTATACCCGATATGGTATATTTTTAAAGCTCTAAAACAAGAATTTCATTTTTTGTGAACTACCCACGCTTTTTCGGGTTCTTGCGGTTTCTCCGGTTTGACGGTCGGCTTCTGCTATGGCTTCGGCACCGCAATTTCTTCTTTCTGACATGACGACAAAGCGGTCATAATCAGCAGTAACAGCTTAAAGATTTTCTTCATAATCAATTGATAAGGGTTAAAAAAACATAATCATTCACAAAAGTGAAATTTTTCTTGGGATATTTCCGCTTCACAAATATACGGATTTTTCTTGGAATAAAAAAGTATAATCATCTATTTTTCAATCCGTTAGCAATATTTTTCCGTTGTTTTTCATTATATTCATACACGTCTGATTTTCAGCGTGCAAAGCGGTCTTTGATTTACACTGCACAAATCGTGCATACATATCAACTTACATTTGCCGAAAATTTAAAAACTTAAAGTTTATGTGTAGAAAAAAGACAATAGCGTTTACCGTACTCCTGTCATTTTTGAGTGTCGGGTTGCACGCCCAGCGTCACTACTCCGGCATCAGCGGTGTTGAGGTAGACATGGGAGGCGCGATTTTCAACGGCCCCGGCTATGTCGGCAGCCTTGAATACTCGAAGTACAAGAGTAAGGTATCATTCTGGAAGATGGGTTTAAACTATATGTCTAAGGTGTATTCTGACAGCATTACCTCTGAGAACAGGTACGCTGACAACGTTTACCTATCAGCTTCGTACAACCGCACCGTAGCGACCAACCGCAAGTCAGTGTTCTGCAATGTCGGCGGCGGTCTGCTTACAGGCGTAGAGATGTACACCGGTGAGGAAAAGAAAGCGTATGACTACATCTTGGGATGTAAGCTGTCATGCGAGTTGGAACTGTTCGTAGCGAGCCGTACCGCAATGGTGATTTCCGTAACCCAGTATTGGTCTCCTTTGTCCGCCATCAGGAAGTGCGACACGACATGGCAGGTAGGCATCAAGCACCTTATATATTAGGAGTATGGGAGACATGACAGAACTCGCCGGCTTCTACAAGACGGTAGCCGGTTATTTGATAGGGGCAGGATTCATTTTCGCAGGGCTGGGTGTAATAAAGAAAATCATGTCGAACCCCGACAGGGCGAGAGAGGGTATCATCGCATACGTCGTCGCATTAATCGTGTACATACTGATATGGAGTTTGATTTAGCCGGTCTAATATCGAAAGTCCACCGATGGATTGAACCGCCCAAGACTTCCGAAAGTACGAGGGCGGAGGCGCAGCCGTCGGAAGAGAAGTCTGCAGGGCAGACAATCTTTCATCCCCCTGCCGTGACCGTGGTGTTCAGGGACACGGAAGAGGAAGAAAAGGCGATAAAGCAGATAGCGGACATCTACATCAACCGCCACGTATATACGCCAACGCCAAACGCCTCCGTCCGTCAAGAGAGAGAATATTTAAAATTTGCAACAATACAATTTGATAAACTTGTAGAAATTAAGTTATGAGAACATTAAGAAAAGCATCAGTTTTACCCATTGTCCTATTCCTGTGCAACAAGGCAATGGCACAGGGAATCAAGGTAAGCTCTTTGAGCGAGCTGGAATCAAAAGCCAAGGAGGGAACCGACTCCGTGGTGAACATAGCCAAATACGGCATCGGCGGCGTATTCGCGGTCGCCCTTGTCTTCGTGATTTATTCGATCGCCACCAACCAGCCGCACGCAAAGGAATACGGCGTAGGATGGATCGTGGCGTTCATCTTCTATCTTGTAGCTACGTTGGCTCTCTAACATGAAACCGATAAAGCGTATCAACAAGCCGATAAAGTTCTGGGGTCTGACATCGACGCAAGCCGGGCTATACGTGCTGTGTTGCGCAAGCGTCATAATCGTCACGGTGTTCATGGGAATCCACCCGATACTGATAGCCTGCGTCGCACTCGGCATGATGCTGTTCACGCAAGTAGCGTTTCAACGCTTCGTGAGGGAGCACAAAGCCGGGAACCCGGACTATCTGAAGGGACTTAACGTAAGGGGACTTACCCCCAAACAGATTACGGACAAACATCAAATTTTCAAAACCATTATCAGAAAATGATTGGAATATACCTCATAGCCGCATCGGTTCTCTGCTGTTTCGTGCTGCTGGTCGCATATCTTTATATGAGACCGGGCGATGTGGAGCTGCATGACCGTAGCGTAGACCTCGGTTCCGTCCTGCCCATACAGGCGATTGCGGAGGGCATGATAATCAACGGCAACGGTGAGTTGACCGTCGGTTATCACCTGCTGCTGCCTGAGATTTTCAGTCTTACGGAGAGCAAGGCAGAGACGATACACAAGCAGCTGCAAGCGTTGTGTAAGGAACTGCCTTCCGGCACCGTCATTCATCAGCAGTCATTCATCTATACCGGACGGTACCTTGATGAAAGCTATTCGAACAACGCCTTGGCCGTCGAGAACCAGAAGTACTTCAACACCAAGGAAATACTGAACAACTACGTAAACATCTACTTCACCTTTCCGGAAAAGGCAGGTCACGTCCGGAAGAGCAGCACTTCGAACTCGCTGATAAGAAAGATGAACTACCCTTTTAAGCGTCCGTATAAGAATCTGGAGAAACGCCTTGAAACGCTTGAACCGGTCATCATGAACATAGAGAACGCCTTGTCAAGCGTTTCCGGGTTCGCCATAAAGCGCATGGATGATACCGAATTGAACAATGCGGTATATGACTATCTCAACCAGTCTTATGAAAAGCCCGTCAGAGACGCTTCAACCGAAAGGGTCAATCCCATGTCAGTGAGCAATCACGATGAAGTCAAGATAGGCGACCAGCACATCGCCGTGCTGTCGCTGACACAGGAGGGCGAGAGCGTCAGGGAAATGTGCCGTCCGGCCGTACCGCAGATACAGAGCGAGGTGGAAATGCCTGAGAGGATAACGTCTCCCTGTTCGATGTGCTATCCTGTCGGTCTCGGACTTCCGTTTGACCACATAGTGAACTGCATCATAGAAGTGCTTGACGTTGACCAGACGAAAGCGGCGATAAGCAGCGAGCGCAGGAGCCTGAACTTCATTTCGCCTTTCTATGCGGAAGCGGCGGAAGCGCAGCTGGAGCAGAAGAGGTTTGAGGAAGAGGTGACGAAGAACGAATGGCAGACGACAAGCACAGCTTTCAACATCATCCTCAAAGACTCTGACCCGAAAAGCCTGATGCGCAATATTTCGGTCGCCCAGCAAGCCTTTTCCTCGATGGCGCAGAGCAGCTGCTATGTGGAGAACGCCGAGACACTGAACCTGTTTTTCAGCAGTATGCCCGGCAACGCCCATGCGAACTACCGTGGGTTCATCAACATATCGCAACTGGCACTCTGCTATTTGCAGAAAGAGAGCGTCTACATATCCTCTCCTGACGGACACCTCTACAGCGACCGCTTCGGCAACCCTGTAAAGATAAACCTGTGGGACAACCCCAACCTGAACAACCGCAACAAGGTGGTTATCGGGCCGTCAGGAAGCGGAAAGTCGTTTTGGCTGAACAATTACATCTATCAGTCTTACGTTCGGAAAAACGACATCATCATCATTGACATCGGCGGTTCTTTCCGTTCGATGGTCGATTTGAACCAGGGCAAATACTTCGACTCGAAGAACAAGAAGCAGTTCGCCTTTAATCCGTTCCTCTGCGAAAAGGACAAGAACGGCAGATATATCTATATCGACACGACCGACAAGGAGTCAACGGACGACCAGATAAAGCGTGTCAAGTCCGTGCTCGCCTACATCTGGAAGCAGACCGGCACCATGACTCCTGCGGAGGGAGCTATCCTGTCGAAGTCAATCAAGGGGTTCTACGAACACGTGAACAACTCTTCGGTGAACAATTCCCACAAGAGAATCACGCCTAACCTGATAGAATACGCCAAGTATCTGAAAGAGGTGTTCATCAAGCACATGACCGAATATGAGAAGAAGACCTTCTCGATAGAGGAACTGCTTCTGCTGATGGAGCCGTACACGACCGGCGAGCTGTCTTATCTGCTCAATTCGGAAGAGAACATCGACATCATCAACGACCGTCTGATAGCGTTCGACATGGAAGAAGCGGAAAAGCAGGAATACTTTCCGCTGATTGTATTGATAGCGTTGCAGATGATCGCCGACAAGATAAAGAAGCGTGAAGGAGTCGGGAAAGAGCTGATAATCGACGAAGCGTTGAACTTCCTTTCAGACCCGAAGTTCGGTGACTTCATCGCCTACCTGTACCGAACGTGCCGCAAGAAAGAGGGTGCGGTGATGATTGCGGCTCAGAACGTGAACTTCATCAAGAACAGCCCACCCGACATCAAGGATTCGATTCTGATCAACTGTGACAGCAAGATTATCCTTGACCATTCCCAATATAGAGAGAATCTGCCCGACATAAAGAAAACGCTTTCAATCACTGATTCGGAGATAGAGCTGATAGAGTCCATCCAGACCAAGCAGCTGCCCGGCGGCGAAAAGAAATGGACGGAGTTCTTTATCAAGCTCGGCAATGAAAGCCACGTGTTCCGCAACGAGGTATCACCGTTCACCGGTACGGCTTTCGACTCAAGAGAAAAGACAAGGGTTCGATTAAAACAGTTCTTCAACGAGACAGGCAGTACCTATACCGCCATAAACCTTTTGTTGGACGAACGCAAAAAACATTATTCTTAAACCATGAATGAAGCTATAGAAGGACTTAATGAATTAGGGAGCTGGGGCGGCGAGTTCAACCGTGCCGTCACCGGGACAGGAGGCTACATAGCCTCTGCAATTCTCGCCTTAGGCATGGTCTATACGGTTTGGGCCATAGCCATGAAGAAAGAAAACGCAAAGACCTACCTGATAGCATGGGTGGTCTGCATGATATTCACCTTATTATTCATCTTATAACCATTGACGCTATGAAAAGATATTTGTTACTATTCGTTTTCATGACCGGTCTTTGCCTGCCACCGCAGAGAGCGGAAGCCATCATCGTGCATGACCCGATAACGATGGCCAAGAGCCTGCTTCAGTGGGCAGAGAACTTCAGGAAGTGGAAGTCACAGCTGAACGCGATGGCGGAAGCCGCCAAGGTAAGGGAAGGGCTACAGAACGTGAAACAATTAAAGCAGCTCAAATCATTGCTTGAATTGGCGGACTTGATGGACGATGTAGCCTGTCTCAGTTCCGACTACAATTTCTACATCAATTTGGGCAACAACTACCACTGTCTGAAATTCCTGAATTTTCAGGCGGTGTCGGCCAACCTGAACATCAGCAGCGACCTGCTGTTTAAGGTCACGACCGTATCGAACCTGTTCTCGATGAACAGTGAGGGACGATTGTCGTTCATCACACAGGCAAAGCAAGCTCTCGAACAGTCAGTGAAAGACATGAAGACCTATAACGACATAGTAAGAAGCCGTGTCGTAAGCAATGCCATAAAAGCCCACACAAAGAAGACGTATTTCTCCGGAGAACTTGGAGCGTATAACCGATATAGAAGAATATAAGTATGGAAGATACATTTTTATGGGGTTTGGAAATCAACGATTCCCTGACCCAGGAACTGACATCTAAAGTCAGCGTAATCGCCGTAGGCGTAGGTCTGATATGTTTCGTCTGCAACATGGCTTACAACTATCTCAGCCACGGAGTCAGCCAGCTGCTGAACCCGAACGAGGACAGGTTTCCCGATTATTCGGAAATCGCCCGTTGTCTCGCCCTGTTCTTTTGTCTCAGCCTTTATTCGCCTATCGCAAAGACCGTGGTCGGCACACTTGAAGTGATCAACAAAAACACGTCGATGACGACAAACCGTGCCAACGAGTTTTCGGAACTGATGGCGCAGTTCACGACGGATCAGGGCGAGAAGCTGCTGAACAGCGAAGAGGAAGCTTTGAAGGATGGGGTGAAGTCAGGTGACGAAAACGCCGCAGCGATGGATAAGGAGCTTGACAACATATCTCAGGGAAACCAGATAGAGGAAAGCTCGTCGATTCTCCGTTATATAGGAGAACTTATAAATCCGGGCAACTGGGGCATAGCGATTCTGCACTCTCTGGCGGCGGCTCTCGTCGGCATCATCCAGATAATCATTCTCGGTATCGGCGTGGTAAGCTTGAAAGTGCTGATAATTCTCGGCCCGTTCGTCTTTGCGTTCAGCATACTGCCTGTGTTTCAGAAACAGCTTTCCGTATGGTTCGGCACGGTATGTTCAATCGGCATGGTCTTTACCGTGATAAACGTGCTCAATGAAATCATGTGGTTCAGCCTGAAAGGGATATTCACCCCGGCGAGTGACGCTTTAGACCAGATGACCAAAGTACCGCAGATGTTAGGACTTGACTTGGCGATGATAGGCGTTTACTGTAGCTGCTTCTGGCTGTCGAGCAAGATAGTGGGACATGCCGACGCAGGAAGAATCATTTCGAAAACAATGTCGGTATTGACAAGCGCCGCAACGCTCATGGTGGCAGGTGCGGCAGGAGCCGCAGCAGCAGGAGGCAAGTTGACGAATGTGACGGCAGCGGCCAACGCCGGCAAATCATTAATAGACGAACAATAAGGCATGAAACTGACACAATTCAAAACCGTAGACCAAGCGTTTAAGGCGACTGTAGTATCTTCGATATGCTGTTGCCTTATCTTGGGCGTATCATTCGCGGTTAGTATCATATACATTTATCAGAGAGCTGAGAGGGCATACTCCCACGCTCTCGTAATAGATACTTCCGGAAAAGTATTTGAAACCACCCCTGTCCTTTCAGCGGACATGAGGGCGTATGAGTACGAAGACCACGTGAAGCGTTTCGTCCAGCTGTGGTATTCGTTTGACGAGAACAATTATGAGCGTCACCTGAACGAAGCGCTCAACCTGATCGGGAACAGGGGGAAAGAGTTGCTGAACGAGTATAACGACGTGAACATGCTGAACACCCTCATACAAAAGAATATCCGCTATGAAGTGAGCATCAAGGACATAAGCATAGACATGACCACCCTGCCGGTGAGCGGTGAAATCACGTTTACGCAGACCGGTCTAAGGTCGAGGGGCGGTTTGTCACGTGAAATCAAGGCAAGGTTCACCCTGTATGACGTATCACGGTCGAGGGACAACTCTCACGGCGCGAAGATTGAAAAATGGGACGTTAATTATTACAGTACAAATTAAAATAGGATAAATCATGAAGACTGATATGAAGAACATGTTTAAGGGAAAGAACAAGCTTATCTTGGCATTACCCATTATCTTGATTTTGTTGTTCGGCACAGTATTGTATCTGGACAAGGACAATACGGCGAAAGCTTCGACATCTTCGTCGCCTGTTGTCATGGAGCCGCCAGTGGAAGAGACAAAGGCGGTAAGAGAAAAGATTGCGGCTTATGAGATGGAGGCGAAACGCCAGCGTGAGGAAGAGGAAGCGGAAAAAGAGTCGCACATCGAAGAGGGAGACGTATTCTTTTCAGCCGACGAAAAGAGGGAGGGCGACCGTATAAGGGAAGAGCGCATAGCCAGACTGAGAACAGACCCATACCAGCGTGCGGCCAATGAATACAACCGCAACAAAGAGTACAGCACCCACGCATTCGCCTCTCGCATATCGGAACAACTCAACGGTCTGGAAGAGCAGGAGGACGAAAGGGTGGAAAGGATAAGACAGGAAAGCGAAGAATATTACGAAAAGCGGATGAAAGGAGACCACGCCAGCCGCAAAAAAATGTATGAAGAATTTCTTGAGAGCTTCGGTGAAGACTTGGATGACATGGAATATGCGGCACCGAAGAGAGAAATCAGGAAGAAAGCGGCTCCTGCTCCGGAACCTGAACCAGTGAAAGAGGAAGAGGATGACGGAGCATACGAAATGCCGTCAACCTCCATCTACACATCGGAGGGGAAGAGATACAGAAGAGCACGCATCAATTTGCCGGAGCAGAAGAATCTCATCAAGGCGGCCATCTACGGCAACCAGACCGTCGTGAACGGCAGTACAGTAAAAATGCGTTTGTTAGAACCAATATTTACTGGTGGAATAGAGATTCCTGCCAACACGATATTCTACGGTTCAGCAGAAATCGGCACGAGCCGTCTAAGGATCAAGGTGTCGAACATCAGATACGGCAGTTACATGACACCTGTTGATTACCTGATATTCGACAGTGACGCCATCGAGGGATTGAACCTGCCAGCAAGTCTGAAAGCGGAGGCGAACCAGCGCATAAAGGAAGGTCTGGTACAGAACTTCGACATGCCAATATCCTCTATCGGAACTGTGGCGAGCGAGGTAACGAGCGCCATCAGCGCGACGACGCAGATAGCCAAGCAGGTGATTGGCCAAAGCCTTTCACAAATGAAGGTGGAGCTGAAAGCCAATTACGCACTGTTCCTGAAAGAGGACACGCAAGAGGACAAGAAGAAGCGTCAGGCGGAAGATGCGGAGCTGCAGGGTCTGTACAATCAGATGATGCTACAGAAGAATGAACCAAAGAAGAAGAATTACTTTAAAAAAATCATTGACGCACTATGATTGTGACAATACTGAACATACTGCATTTCGTATCGGTAATCTGCTGCATATATACAGGCTATAAGCTATATAAGGGTTTCGCCGCAGGGCAGAAGCTGAAAGAGCAGAAAGATATGCTGTACGCTTTTGCTACGGCACTATCATGTATATGGATAATCAACATCATCATCGGGTTTATAATTTAACGGCATCATGAGAACACGGTTTAAGACAATAATGAGAGGACTGGCGTTGCTTTTGGCGGTGTCGGCCATCAGCGCAAGCGTTTCAGCGCAGGAGCAGAAGACAATCGCATCAGAGACCATATATGTAACGTTCGACAAGACAAAGCATATCGTCCTGCCCAGTCAGGTAAGCAACATACGTTTCGGCAGAGAGGATTTCATCGTCGCCGAGCGTGTGGAAAGCGTACCAAACATCGTGCGCATAACCGCACAGGAAGAGAAGTTCTCCGGCAATACGAACCTCGCGATAATCTGCGATGACGGCAGCGTATATTCGTATGATGTCCGTTATCTGCCGCAAGGCAGGGAAGACCTCAAAGGGAACATCATATACGCTTCCGGCACTGACCGGAGCCGTCTGTATGATGTCTGCGTAAACATGAGCAACAGCACGCAGATGTTTTTCCCGACAGACATCATCTACTGTAAGCAGGGTAATGAGGAAGCGTTCGGCATCGAGTATTACAACAACATGCTTACCGTGGGGACGACATTTGAGAATTTCCCGACCTCAAACCTCTTCGTGGTAGACAAGGAGAAGAACTGTTATGAGATAACGCTGCGCAATGACAACGCCACCAGCTACGTCTATTACTTTGACGACGGCCGTCGTTTCATCGCCCATGTGGACGTGAACTCCATCGAGATGGACAATCTCATAAGACAGCTGCACGAGAAGAAGCGCAACATATTCAGCGTTGGAACGATAAACAATCGTTTTGAGATGTCTCTCGCCAACCTTTACGTGTATGACGAGTACATCTTCTTCGCCTTTGACATCAAGAACTTCTCGAATATCGACTATGACGTGGACTTCCTGCAGTGCTATCTGCGTGATGAAAAGAAGTCAAAGAAAACGGTTCAGCAGGACGTGCCATACGAGCCTGTAGACCAGAAGGACTTCTCAAAGCGCATCAAGGGAAAGAGCGAGAACCGCTTCGTCCTTGCGTTCAACAAGTTCACGATACCTGACGACAAGCTGTTTGTCATAGAAATGTTTGAGAAGAACGGCGGCAGACACATGCAGCTGTCAATAGAGAACAGCTACATACTCGCGGCGGAAAACCTAAAAAACAATATATATGGAAAATGAAAAGCTCTTTGAGGAGTATAAGTACAGCAATGCAGGGCAGTACCGTGCCGTCATGCAGTCGCTCGGCTATACGACCGAATACAACAACGGACACATCCTTTTCAGCAAAGGGAAGGAGCAGTTTCGCACGAAGATAGACACCATCAAGGCGCATATCAGCACTGACACAGACCTGAAGCCGAGTCTCGAAAGAATAAGCCAGAAGTTCGATGCAGACAGATTCCAGAATTTGGATTATATCGACGAATTGAAGAAAGACGGCTTTCACATCGTCAACTGGGGTGATATAGGCGATGACGGCAAGGATAAGTTTACCGTCATCGACCATAACAACAAGGTCTGCTATACAGGCCGCGAACTCTTTGACTATGCCATAGAGAACGGTTACCTGCTTGACGGCAAAGGGACGAAAGTGCCTAAAAAGGGAATGTCTAAGCTGCTCTCGCATAACGGCAAGCCGGCGAAAGTGAGATATACGGCTAACGGCATATCCATCTATTATAAGAAAGAACGGCTGGAGATACCCAATGAGGTGCTTGGCCACAAGCTTACCGACAAGGAGAAACAGGATTTGATGAACGGCGAGAGGGTGCAGATAAACGGCAAGAAAGGCAACGTCTATCTGGAGATAGACAGTGATTTGAACTCGATCATCGTACTTTCGGAAAAAGAGCTTAGCATCCCTGACAGGATTGGGGGATATGAGTTGACAAATGCAGACAAGTATCTGCTCGCTAACGGTTATTCGTTGGATAACAAGCTGCTGAAAGACGGTAACGGCTATTTCATAGCTGACATATCGCTAACTCCGGACAAGCACGGCATATCATTCGGCAACATGCAGTCGGTACCGTCACACAAGGCGCAGGAGCTTTTGAAGGGAGGACAGCTTACAGAGGGCCAGACCTTGGATGACACAGGATTCAACCCTGCCGTGAAGCCTGATTTCAACAATCAGCAATCGGTTGACAAATACATCGAGGGATTGTTGTCACGTGAGGATTACACCTCTCTCGACCAGCTCAAAAAGCAGGGCTGTATGCCGTCGAACGAGCTGATGAAACAGTTGTCGGAAAAGATTTCAGACAACAAGATGATAGCCATGCGCAAGATATTCGGACTTTCGGAAACGCACAAGACCATGCAGGGCGAGATAAAGATAGCTTCCTCGTCCACTCCGTCGAAGTCTGTAGGCAAGGACATCGGTCGTCCGGCTATACAGACGGTAGGCAGGATGTTTTCAGATTTGTAAACCATAAAACCTTAAAGTATGATAGAAGAAGATATACAGCGGCTACAGGAGGGGAAGATTGACTTCCTCGAATTTCTGCTCAGCCAGAGCAATCTTTCAGAAGTGTACCTGAAAGAAATGTTAGACAAAGGCATTACCCCGACATCGCAGAATGCGGAAGAGTGGATGATGCGGTATGAGAACCAGTTCCTATATAACGCCCAATTGCCATGATAAACATACCCGAAAAAGACCTCATGCGGTTTGCGGAGCTGATGAAGAGCAAGATAGAGCAAATCGAGTCACATCCGGACAAGCCGTGGTTCGATCCTGACGGCGGCGGCGGTCTGCCGCAGAACATGCAAGGCAGGGTTTATAATGGGATAAACCATTTCTGCCTGTCTCTTCTTTGTGATGACAAAGGGTATAAGACCCCTGTATTCATGACATTCCTGCAAGTCAAGGAGCAGAACGCCAAAGTGAAGAAAGGCGAATGCGCCTTTCCCGTAATCTTCTGGCATTTCTCCTATAAGGATGAGGACGGCAGGAAAATATCAAGGGAAGAATATGAGCAGCTGAGCAAGGCGGCGCAGGTCAAGTGCACAGTTTCGGCGTACTCAAAGACATACCCGGTTTTCAACATCGAGCAGACGACCTTTCCGGAAGACCAGCCTGAGAAATGGGAAAAGCTTCAGAAGAAGTTCGCCGCTCCGGACTTGAAAGACGAGAAAGGGATGCTCTGCTGTCCTGTCTTGGACAAGATGATTGAGGACAAGCGTTGGGTCTGTCCCATTCATCTTGAATTGTCCGACAACGCGTTTTACCGACCTTCGTCGGATGACATTCATCTTCCGTTAAAGGGGCAGTTCAGGTCAGGAGAGTCTTTTTACTCGACCATGTTGCACGAGATGGGGCATTCGACAGGTCATGAGAGCCGTCTCGACCGTCTCAAACCGGCAAGATTCGGTTCTCACGATTATGCGGTTGAAGAATTGGTGGCTGAAATGACTGCTGCCGTAAGCGGCAAGGCACTCGGACTCCCGACCAACTTGCAGGAAGAAAACGCCAATTACCTGAAGAGCTGGCTGCAGGCCATAGACACCGAACCCAAATTCATATTCAACATTCTTTCCGATGTAGGGAAAGCAAGCAACATGATTCTCGGTGAGGTGGATAAGATAAGCCGTGAACTGGATGTGACAAAATCAAATGAACTGGACAAAGACAATTCATTGGGCGTACAGACAGGAAACGGCATAGAGAACAAAAAGGAAGAATTAATCTTAAATATTTAATATCATGTTATCAGCTAATTTAATCGGCTTCCTCGGAGCCGACGCGAAAGAGACCAACAAGGGTTGGTCATTCAGTGTTTCAACCAAGAAGAAGATAAACAACGAAACGGTCACCCAATGGGTAAGCTGTTTCATGAACTACAACAACAAGGTCGTTGAATACCTCAAATCAGGCACTATGGTATATGTGACAGGAGATTTGACGGTAGGCGTATATAAGAAGTCAGAGACCGAATACATACCGTCCATTTCGATGGCGGTGAGCAAGATTGAACTGATAAACTCTAAGGCCGGCAACAAGAATGAATAAACGTGAGTTGGCTTTTATCGGTATATTGTTATCCGTTATTATAGCTTTCTTTACGGTAATGGAATACTGCTGCGTGTGCGGCATGTACGCACCAGGGGAAAGGATGATGACGCACTTGGCCAAAATTCTGCAAAATGGCATAAAGCTTCGTTTTCTATACGTGCTCATCATACCTGTGGTCGGCTTCATCTTTCCGTCATTGCGGAAGAAAGAGGACATAGTGCCTACCCTTGTCACCGCATTTGTCAGCGGTATCATCTTCATTGTCGGTTACAACGGCTTGGCATGGTACAACATGTTTGTCATGCCTGCCGTTTTCATGATATACACCATTACCGCCGTCAAGCTCGCCGCATTCTTCACCGGCAAAGCCTTGCAGGATGAGAAGTCCATCTTCGGAATTTCCTGTGAGGAATCGGAGTTTTTCTTTGAGTTTGAGGAGTCGGAGGGAAAGGTATTGCGTATTCATAAGCCGCAGCAGAACATCTACATTGACGGTGGGCCGGGTTCCGGAAAGTCGGAGACTTGGATAAAAGGCTTCATCTATCAGTGCGCAAAGAGGAACTACGCAGGGTTCATCTATGACTGGGAGGGAGACCCGAAGAAGAAGAACTCGCCTATCCTGTCACGTGTGGCCTACGGCAGCATCGAGCATTTCAGGAAGAAGAACCAGCCGGTTCCGAACTTCGCCTTCATCAATTTCGTGGATATGTCAAGAACTGTAAGGGTGAACGTACTTTCGGAAAAGTACATACCGAAAGACAACGAAGCCCTTTTCATCCGTAACATCGCCACCACCCTGATGAAGAACCTTGAATCGAGCTGGAAAGAAAAGACGGACTTTTGGGCGAACAACGCCATCAACTACGTGTTCTCAATCGCCTATAAGTGCTATAAGGACAGGCAGCTCGGCATCGGCACGCTCGCCCATGTGATAGCCTTTGCGCTATCGGACAGTAATCTTGTCTTCGCATGGCTGTCAGAGGATCCGGAAATCGCCCTGAACATGTCGTCAATGCTGACGGCGTGGAGACTCGGAGCGCAACAGCAGACGGCAGGAGCCGTGTCATCAGCGCAAACGCCGCTTGTCCTGTTAAACAATAAATACATATTCTGGGTCTTGTCCCCTACTCCGGAGGAAGAGTTCTCTCTGGATATAACCAATCCGGAACACCCGACTCTCCTTTGTATCGGTAATTCGCCGGCCAACAAGGAAGCCGTGTCACCGCCAATCTCCTGTATAGCGAGTATCTTGATGGCGCAGATGAACAACCCCGGAAAGGTGAAAAGCGTGTTCATGGTCGATGAGTTCCCGACTATCATGCTGCAAGGTATAGACACGTTCATCGGTACGGCCAGAAAGCATTACGTGTCTACCATACTTGCCGTGCAGGACTTCAACCAGGCAATACGTGACTATGGAGACAAAAGTGCAAACATTCTCAAATCATCATGCGGTACACAAGCCTATGGTATGACTGGTAATGACAAGACCGCAAGAGATATAGAATCGCTTTTCGGTGAAAGGAAAGAAAGACAGGAATCCATATCACATAACGAGGAATCGGGTACAGGCAGTACGACCGAGTCCTTGCAGCGAGAGAAAGTCATCAGGGCGAGAGACATAGCCGGTCAGTCTATCGGTCATTTCACAGGAAAGATAGCCGGAGGAAAGCCGCCGTTCTTCTCCGCACAGTTTAAGCAGAGTACATACGTAGAACAAGAGATACCTGAATTTTCGAAACCTGTACAGATAGAGGGAAAGCCAGAACTCGAAAACGAAATACTCGAAGAGATAGTGACGCAGAACTACTATAAGGTAATCAACACTGTAACCGGTGTTTTAGAAAAATACGGCAGGAAAGGCAATGATTCTTCGAGTCCTGATCCGAACGCCGCAAGCTGAAAAGCCGGTCATTAGTGGTGAAACTCGTGTTTTTTTCGTATCTTTACATTCATCAAAAGAAATGATTATGGACGACAAACGCATTAACTTATACGACGAAACCGTCGCCGAATACAGACAGACAGTCTCCAGAGGATTCTGCAAACAGGATTTCATAGAATACAATGAGATACTTTTTTCAGCTCATAGTTGCGCCATAGAGGGAAACACTTTTTCCGTCGATGAGACACGTACACTAAAAGAGAAAGGATTGGGCATGATACCGCAAGGAAAAACCCTTCTCGAAGCGTTTGAAATATTAGACCATTTTCAGGCATACGAATATCTGCTGAACAATCTGGATAAGCCACTTTCGGAAAAGCTGTTGAAAGAGACACACAGGTTGATCACAGAGCACACGTTATCATACAGGACAAGAAACGACAAGCGTCCGTCACGACCGGGGGAGTACACGACAGTAGACATGTGCGCAGGAGATACCATCTTCGGAGACCATGAACGGCTAATCAGGCGAGTTCCCGATCTGCTCACGAGCACGCAGAACGCCCTTGACTCAGGGGAGATTCATCCCATGATAATAGCAGCCAAGTTTCACGGATTCTATGAGTATCTTCATCCGTTCAGAGACGGCAACGGTCGGTTAGGAAGAATGTTCTCTAATTTCATCCTCCTGAAAAAAGGTCTGCCGATAGTCATAATACCGAGAGAGAAAAGGGAAGAATACATCAACGCCTTGAAGTACATAAAAAAAGAGGGTACTGATGAATTTCTGGTTGACTTCTTTTTTAAAACCGCGATCGAGAGGATGCAGCAGGAAATCAAGGAGAAAATCAGCATGACTGAAAATTTCATGCACGAAATGAATTTTAACGATAAAGAAGAGAAAGCTTCGTCAACCGAACAGTCACTAAGCTTTTGACAAACTTATGAAGGTCGATTTCAACAAACTCAAAACAGATATATCCCTGCCTGACTTCCTTTTGCAGTTGGGGTGGAAGTTTGCGCCCGGCACAACGAGGACAAGTCCAAAGATGACCAACGGTATCAGTACCGTCGTCATCAAGAAGAACAGTGCCGGCCAGTACACGTACTGGGATGTACACGATGAATCAATCAGGGGGAAGAGCATCATAGACATCATGCAGCAGCATATCTATGAAGAGACAGGAAGAATCCCTACGCTCCGTGAGGCAGGGGAAGCTTTGGTAAAATACGTCAGGAGCAACGAGATAACCGTTGCGCAGGACAGTGACTACCATGTAGGCGGTGCCGGCTTGGACGACGGCCAGCTGTCAATACTGAACCGCCAGTTAAGGCCTTACAACGGCACGTTCCTCGCCAAGCGTGGAATATCGAAAGAAACCCTTTCCTCCGTCACGTTCTCCGACGTGTTCTTTTCGAGAAAGTTTCAGAAAGACGGTATAATCTACAACAACACCTGCATCAAGCTAATTGATGACAAGGGTTTCCGTGGAATCTCTCAGCGGTCGTCCGGCAAGGACGGAAGAAGCTTTAAGGGCATTCAAGGGAACAAGTACCGCAGCATCGCGGTATCTGGATATACCGCCAGAAAGAAAATCGAGCATGTCTACATCGGTGAGAGCATGATAGATTGCGCTTCGCATTATCAGCTCCATCACAGTACCGATGACAGCAACATACTGTACATAAGCACTGAGGGGAATATCACGGAGGGACAGATGGAATTGATCAAGATGCTTGTAGACAAGCAGTGTAACGGTGACAGAAGTCACGTGACCTATATATTCGACAATGACGAATGCGGCTATAAGTACGCAATCAAGTTAGACCGTTATCTGCAGGACGGCACTGTTCCGCAAACGGAAGGTCTGACAGCGGAGCAGTTGCTTGAAAAGGCACGGCAGCTTAACATCGAGCTTCCGTCATGCAACGACTGGAACGAAGAGTTGCAGAACACGCTGCGCCCATGCGAGCCAAATACATCAAAGAAGATGGAAAGGACAAACCAGCCATCAATCGGAATGGATATATGAAAGCAAATGAGATTTTTATAGGTGTGCAACACCTTAATTTTTTATATGTTTTAAAGTTAATCTATTGTTTGTAATAGAGAGGGAAGCTCTGGCTTGTGAAAGTCGGAGCTTTTTTTGTATATCTGGGAAGCACCGCACACGGTATTGTGGCGGATGGCTGCGACCATGAAGGAGCAGCCCGAATGCCAGAAAAAGGAGGGTGTGCATTCTATGTCAATCTTTAGCAAATTGATTATCTTTAATTTCACTCCCTGATAAACTTCTGAAAACAAACAAGATTTAAAGAAATATCAGACCAAAGAAATGAAAATCTAAGAATCTGACACAGTTAGATTTATACAACCATACCATTTACGACACCAAGAATCTCATGATTTTTGGACAAACTATACTATATCGTGTTGTACAACATGACCGTAAACTGTAAAGATATTGGAAAGTTAAGTTAACTTTGTACTTATTAAATAAGTAAAGATATGAAATTCACAACCTTCATATTTCTTTTGCTCGTCACAACATCCTGTCAGAACAGTGGTAGGAAACAGATTGAGCAACTAGTAGAAGAATGGACCAATAGGGAAATCCTTTTGCCAGAGAAACCAGTCTTCACCCGCTTGGCCACTGATACCGTCTCTTATACAATTCCACCAGCCAGACACAAGATAATCGTATTTGTGGATTCAGTGGGCTGCATAAGCTGCAAGCTTCAGCTACCAAGATGGAAGGAGTTCATGCACGATGTGGATTCACTTAGTGACGGAAATGTCCCGTTTGTATTTTTCTTCCAGACAAAGGATGTACGTGAATTGAGATACATCTTGAGGCGCGACAATTTTTCACATCCTGTATGTATAGACACGGAAGACAGTTTCTATAAACTGAACCGATTTCCCGACAATATGATGTTCCAGACATTTCTAGTTGATTCTGGAAACTGTGTTAAGGTGATAGGAAACCCCATCCATAGCTTGTCTATAAAGGATCTTTACCTGAAGGAAATAGCGGGAATTGAAACAGTTTCACTACCGGTCACCACGATTCAGGCAGATTCTGCGGAATATAACTATGGCGTGATAGGAGAAAACATGACGGCAAGCAGGAATATTATCCTGAAGAACACCGGAAAGGAAGTGTTCCGGATAAAGGGAATAACTACATCATGCGACTGCATGACTGCGGAATACGACTGGGATGAGATTCCACCCGGAGGGAAAGCTGCAATGACGGTTGAATACAAGGCGGAAGAACCGGGAGACTTCTGGCGTACCATAACGATATACGGCAATATACCCAGTAAGTCCGTTACGCTGGACTTTTGGGGAACCGTCAAAAAGCGAGAGATAAATAAAGAGTGGAAACATGAATTACGGTCTTGCAAACTAAGAATATCATGTTCCACTCCAAGTTTAACCAACCCAATCTAAGAAAGGAGGTGTAACCGACACAAATGTAGTGATATTTTAGAAGTAAGGTAAATCGATAGATTGTCGCTTCACAGAGAAACAATCAATATTTATAGATCTTAATAAACAATTTTATGAAAAAGAATATTTTTAGAATGACTTTGGTAGCGGCTTTTGCTGCAGTAGCAGGATATAATGTGTATGCATCACAACAGGAAACGGAAATATCGGACCTTGCAAAGGCGAATGTGGAAGCTTTGGCAAGCGGAGAGGTGATAATAGGACCATGGCATTGTGTTGGTGATTTTAATGTCTGTCTTCATGATGAACAAGGAATCATATTAGGTTTGAAGCAATATCTTTAAATAAAGATTTAGGTCTTTAAATATCAAAATCTTTATTTACACTGTGTGTCCGGTTTTGTGGTTTGTTCTATGATGAAATACAATTGACTCTGAACCGGACACTTGAATTAAATATGAATGATATATATGAATCGAATATTTATAAGTTGTTTTATTCTCATTCTCTTGACAGGTTGCAGTTCATCATCTTCAAAAAAAGAGATTGCACTCCAAACTTTGCAACATGAAACGATTGAAATACCTGATATGTTATTAGGAGCTCCCGGCGGCATACAAAAATTGGGAAACGGTTTATTGATTATGGATTATAAATCGGATTCAATATTTCATTATGTGAATCTTAAACATAAGAAATATGAGGGACAATTTGGAAGAAAAGGACAGGGACCGGATGAGTTTATTCATCTTACAAGCCTTCAACCATATTCTGATAAGGTAGTATGTGGATATGATATAATGAAACGGGAAATCAAGAAGATAGAGCTGGACAGTCTGAATAATAGAGTGAAGGGTTCCACTTGGAAAAAATGGACAGATAAATGGATTTTCGATGTAACTCCCTACAAGCACAATCAATTCGTTGGCAATGGCTGTTTCAATGATTTGATGTTTGCGGTTTTTGACAGTCAGGGAACTCCTATTGATACAGATGGAGAATACCCTTATAAGGATGAAGATGAGAGAAATATACCGGTTCTTAATCGTGCGTTGGCTTATCAAGGTATTATGAGAGTGACTCCTAAAGGACGGTTGGCTTTTGCTACAATGTGTGCCAAAATGCTATTCCTATACGAGATTCGTGACAATCATTTGGTGCAGCATAAGGTTGTGATAGACCGTTATGCAGACTATAAAGTAGACCATAGTGGAGGTAAAGCTTCTTATTCTGTATCTCATAATGGAAATCTTCCTGTCTGTTATCGGGATTTATCAGTAACTGAATCTCGTATTTATGCACTTTATTCCGGTCGTTCTTTTAAAGAGTATGGTTTGGCTGAATGGGAATGTAGCTATATCTATATCTATGACTGGGAGGGAAACCAGCAAGCTTTGTATCAACTTGACTTGCCGTTACTCTGTTTTTGTGTAGACGAGCAGTCCGGTTTTATTTATGGCATTGCCAACAATCCTGAGCCAACATTGGTTTGTTTCCCTTTACCTTCGGTTTGCATAAAATTGAAAAACCAACAGACCCAGACTGATATAAGTAAGAAACAATCTCAAATTTAATAATAAAACAGTCAACCTTTTATAGGCTAAGACAGTGGAATACCTTATAAAGGTGCTTATGCCAATTGGGCAAAAGGAAGTTGTTGTGAATCTGGTCGCTGGAATGATGAATGCTGGAGTTCTTCATTTTGTAAATAAATACACTGGCATCACGTTAGAATTGGACGAGTTAAAATATTAATTACCCCCTCGGGATAAGCACAAATAGTTCTTTAACTTTATAAAAATATAATCAAAGAACTATTTGTGCTTACTTCTAAAAAGCAGTAGAATAATTAATTATAAAAATATGAAGAATTGTTTTTACCTGTTTTGTTTTCTTTTTTTTCTGACTGCTTGTCAGAAAAAAAGCTCATCAGGGCCGATACAGGTGGACCTGACAAATACAGAAAGTGCGATAAATTATTCAAGTTTCGTGGATTCAGCAACGATTGTCACGTTGGAGTTGAGTGACAGCTTGCCAATCAACGGTGTTTCAGGTTTGTTTTTTGATGACGGTAAGCTTTTTGTTATGGACAGCGGGCAGGAAGGTATTTTTGTTTTTGATGAAAAAAGCGGACAACTACTTGCACACTTGAATGCGTTCGGTGAGGGACCGGAAGAGATAAAGCGTATAGGTGCGTGGTGTCTAGATTCCTTTCAGAAACACATATGCATATTTGATAAAGGGGACATGAAAATAAAGGAATATGATTATGTTGGCAATTATATATCCTCTTTTTCCATGGAATATTTTCTTTTGGACATGGTAAAGTTAGGGAAAGAAAGTATGGTTTGTTTTTACCCTATTTTTGCCGGTCATGAACAGCCTGAAGGTGTCTGGTTGGATAATATGGGACATTTTAATAAGAGCATATCTTCGCATGTGACAGAATCTTGCAAATTTCACTATTTCCCGGTAATGTATAATTGGAATGGCTCATCTGCTTACTATTACGACAGAAATTGGGATGAGCTGTCTCTCGTAACGAACGATACACTGCAACTATTGTATGCTTTTGATATAAAACAGGCAATACCTCTTTCTATAAAGGGAGAACGTGATTTAACTCCTGAAAAATTAGATGGTCGCTCGATTGTTCACCAGTTTGCCTATTCAAACAATTTTATTTTGGTTAGCTTCCATACATTTCACCAAGATGATATGAGCCAGAAAGATATTACTTGGATGTTATTCGATAAAAGAAAAAAAAGTATTTCCACTTCAAAGTCTTTGATAAATGATTTGAATGCAGGATATGAGATAAATGGTTATGGTTTGTTTTATAAAAATGACCATACATGGGTGCGGGTTGATGACAGTTTAGATGGTAAAATTCAGCTGGAATACTTGTTTTTGCAATAATCTGTTCTAAGAATACATATCAATAAATTATATCAATTATAATTTCTATATCTTTTGTAAATCAAAATAGAATAAGTATAGTTTTATAAACTTATAAGTTATAAGGAAGTAGCAACCTTTCATATTTATATAATAGTCTTGAAGATTTATAAAAATAATAGAGAAAATTATGAAAAGATGGTTTGATACAATAATATATATTACTTATTTGTGTACATGCCTGTTTCTGCTGTGGATTATGGCACTGGCGTTTGTGTTTGCGTCCTTTCGGATACCAAGTGATTCCATGTCACCAGAGCTCCGAGAGGGCGATTTTGTTTTGGTGTGGAAACCTGTCGTGGGGGCACGTTTGTTCAACCTGAACAAATCACTTAATATGGAACAAACTGAAATATACCGTTTGCCAGGATTCAGGAAGATAAAGCGCAACGACGTGCTGGTCTTCAACTTTCCGCATCCCAATGACTGGAGCCGTATAGAGATGCATATAATGAAGTATTACATCAAGCGTTGTATCGGGTTACCTGGAGATACGGTATCCATAAGGAAAGGGATGTTCAAGGTGGAAGGTGTAGACATGCCTTTAGGGAATGTTGCCTCACAGAAGCGCATAGGACTGATGCGTCCTGAGGATTTTCCTGAGGGAGTATACAGGAGCTTCCCATACGACTCCCTGCTGGACTGGAACATAAAGGAGTTCGGACCTCTGTTTGTTCCCGGAGATGGGGATGTGGTAAAGATGAACCGAACAGGTGGTGTATTGTACCGCAAGCTCATCGAATGGGAACAAGGAAAGAAGATGTATGTAAAGGGAGATACAGTACTGCTGAACGACAGTGTGATAACTTCTTACCAATTCCGAAAGAACTATTATTTCGTGGCGGGAGACCATGGGGAAAACTCACAGGATTCACGTTACTGGGGCCTGCTTCCGGAGGAGTATATAGTTGGAGTGGCTTCAAGAATATGGAAATCGGTGGACAGCTATACGGGTGATATTTGCTGGGACAGGGTGTGGAAGAAGATAGAATAGGAAAAAGGATATAGAGTTGTTTACGATTTGCTTATGGATAGAATGAATTTTGAACTTGAAAAATGGCTATACAGAGTCATTCCGTGGTTAGCAGGGATACTGCTTACAGGACCTGTGTGTGTAACTGTGCTGGTGACAGACGGAAGTTTACCGTCCGACCTGCAGGGAACGCAGTGGGTGTGGCTTTCTGCCGTGATGACTGTTGTGTTACCTCTGTGGCTTGCCGGATATATTGTGAATCCGCAGCGTACTGTCAGTATAGTGTCGGAGTCGGTGCAGTGGGTGCTGATGGGATTCGGAGCAATGGAAGCTCTGCATGGTCTGGGTCAGATTGCAGGTATATATCCGTCAAACCATTCGCTTTTTGTCCTTACGGGAACATTCTATAACCCGGGCCCATATTCAGGCTATCTTGCAGCGGTTCTTCCGATAGCTCTGCACAGGATGTTAGTATCGAACGGAAAGAAAGACCCCCTTTCGGTCGTGCAGTATTATTTCTCGATGTGTGTACTGTTGCCAATATGCTGTGTGCTTCCGGCTGGTATGAGCCGTGCGGCATGGTTTGCTTCCATGATTTCGTGCGGATATGTGGTTCTAAGGGCTTACCGTGTGAAAGTAAAGTCGTTTGTATCGAAACACAGATATGCCATATCGGGTGTGCTTATAGTCGGCGCACTGCTTGCCTCCAGTGCGTATTTCATGAAACGTGACTCGGCAGACGGTCGTTTGCTGATATGGAAGATAACTTCCCAAGCAATTGCCAGCAGTCCGTTGGGGGAAGAAAACGGAAGGACTTTTTCCGCCATTTACGGTGACGCTCAGGAAAGATACTTCACTAATTGTGAATATTCAGAATCGGAGGCATGGGTGGCCGGAACACCCGATTTTGCCTTCAACGAATTTCTGCAGATTGCAGTTGAACATGGTATATGGGTGTCTGTATTGTTTGTAACTGTATTGCTCGTGTTGTTGAAGATAGCCGGAAGCCGTAAACATCTTGCGGGAATGGGCGGATGTCTTGTATCACTTATGGTATTTGCATGCTTTTCATATCCGCTCCATATCCCGGCTATTGTTTCTGTATGGTTGTTGACGTTAATGGTGCTTTGTGGCGAGGGGCTGATTATGATAAAACGTAAAAGGAATGCTGTAGCAGTCCTGCTGCCGGTTGTTGTAGCCGGATTAACAGCTTCGATGAATATGTATGGTATATACTCTGAACGCACACGGGCTGTTCGCGAGTGGATGCCTGTCAGAGTTCTTTATCATTCCGGAGCATTTAATGCGGCTGCCGAAGAATATGGAAAGCTTTATGATAAAATGTCCTGGCATAAAGATTTCTGTTTTGAGTACGGAAGGGCATTATACAATTCCGGAAGTTACGGCAAGGCAGAAGAAGTTCTGCTTAAAGCCATGACGGTGAGCGGAGATCCTATGATATTGAATGTTTTGGGACGCAATGCACAGGAGAACGGAGAATATAAGAAAGCGGAGAAATATCTGCTACGTTCAACCCACAGATTACCGGAGCGCATTTATCCACACTATTTACTCGTAAAACTATATGCGGAGCCAGAGTTTTTTGACAGAATAAAGTTTGTCAGTGAAGCAGAGTACGTACTAAACGCTAAACCTAAGGTAAATTCCGCGGCCATCCGCAATATGCGCCGTGAGGTGAAGGGGATCCTGGAGAGGCAGGGCATCACCCCTAGAGGAGCGGCGGTGTACCGGAAAACAGACAAACGATGAAAAAACTATGAAAAAGGAAACCGGAATGAAACGGACGGCCTGCCGGGCAGCCTGCACTCGGAACGAAGGGCATGACCGACGGCGACGTGCTGACCACCTACTAGGCCAGGGGGAACGGATCCCATACGCTGGTGTTCGACCTCGGCGGCAGTCACCGCCTCTCAAAGATGCTCTACATGCCGCACAGTGATGGGAACTACATCTAGCCTGGAGACACTTACGAGCTGTTTTACCATGACGGCGCCAGCGGATGGAAATCCCTGGGCAGGAAGAATACCGACGCGGACAGCCTGGTCTACGATGGTGTGCCCGGCTATTCGGCGTTCTGGCTCCGCGACCTGACGAAGGGACGGAAGGAACAGCAGTTCGTGATGGACAGTCAGAGTGAGCAGTCCTTCCATTGAACCGGTTGCATTCGTCCCGGATAAGTATCTGAAAAATAAAGAAGAAAAACAGAATTTTGTTTTGTTTTTCTTCTTTATTTTTTATATTTGCAAGTATAACCATTAAATATATGCAATTATGAAAAATTTTAAGAGAACAGCATTGGCACTGGTTGTTACCTTGGTAGCCGGTTATGGTGTGTACACATCACAACAGAAATCTGAATTGTCTGAACTGGTCTTGGCTAATATTGAGGCATTAGCACAGAATGAAAGTGGGGATTATTCTCAAAAAATATGGGAACGTTTTTATCGTCCAGATGGTACTGGTTATAATTGTACAAAAACAGGAGATGAAACTTGCTTGTAGTAATTATAATTTACCACTAGTATTCCGCTGAAATTGTGAATCTGTCACATAATAATCTATATATCTGAGCAACATGAGTTTTTAAGATAAACCGATTTAATTTCGAAACTTAAGCCACTTAACATAAGATATTATATAAGTGCTTGAATATTAAGAATGTTATTCCGAGAATTTGAGTTCAGATGACACTTTCGCAATTTTAACGGGACAGCAATTATAATTGGTATTAGATATTATATAGAATAATGTCTTATGATTATAATAATTACTAATTCTATTTCTTAATCTTCACACTTAGTCAGATTGCGACATTCTGATTCTAAAATAAGATTAGGAGTTATTCTACTATTAGTATGCTCCTATTCTTTATTTTATATGATGTCCAGTTATGTGTTCTCATTTTTAGTTCGTTTCAATGACTTAATTATTCCTTTTACTAAAAACAGAATAATTAAACAAACATCCTACATAAATGTAGGATAAACCTGTTGGCGAAATAAAAATGATAAAATAAAAATATGTATAAAAGGTTGCACGTATTGCTGATTATTAGTAAATTAGAAGTAACTAAACTATTAATTTACAATAAATCCATTTACATTATTAGCAAAATTCCTGAACGTATGCAAGCAAGTAATTGGTAATTTGTAAATGAATCAGGTAACATTCCCCAAAGAGGTGTTGTCCCACGATTCTCGAATCTTGAAGTAATTGCATTAAACATGACTTCAGAAGCAATGGGGATTGACAGTGAATCCTTACTGTTTGCTAAATTGAAGGAGTATAGAAAGGAAATTCCTAATCTTATCTCCCGTAGACAATACAATGACAAGCGTAAGATGACCTCATCTCTTTGCAATGCAATCAGGGAGAGAATCGTGAAGGATATGGACGGCGGTGAAGACTATTTCTGTATTGATTCAAAACCTATAGAGGTCTGTCGTTTTGCGCGTACAAATTTTTTAGAAAGCGCCTTCAATTGGATACTGTGCTTCACAGGGTATATATTATTACGGATATAAACTGCATGCAGTCTGTTGGTTAAGTGGAGTAATCCACTCCTTTGATCTAACCAAAGCAAGTGCACACGACATTCATTTCCTAAAGTATGTGAAGGTGGATTACAGCAATTGTACTTTTATAGGAGACAGAGGATATATAAGTGCCAGCGTACAATTAGATTTGTTTGAAACCGCAAATATCAGACTGGAAAGAATAGGAGCCATATTTCCGCAATTGTGTGACCAGTTCATGATAATTAGGAATTATGCGAAAGATACTGAAAGATTTGTTTGCCCGAATTATAGGGAAGATTAGCGCACTTACAGTCCTCCAATATATTAACTACAAAAATAACAAACCCATTGGCAAAGTTAAATATGCGCTGATTTAATTCCGCCAACTGGTATATTACTATATATGTATAAAAAATTCGTTTTTTTTGTTACAACTTTACTGTCTGTTTTAGCAGGTTGTACATCCCAGAAAAGAGAAGCTAATTTAGTGGTAGAACAGGTAGACTTTGGGAACGTGCAAACGTACAAAAGTTCGGAGCTGATAAGTGTGGAACGCCTACTACCTTTGGAAACCTCCGACGAATCATTGTTTGGAAGTATTGATCAGTTGGAAGTATGGAAAGACCGGATTTATCTACTTGACACCTATAAAACTAATGCTGTGCTGGTATTTTCGACCACGGACGGAAAGTTTATCCAAAAGATAGCAGGAACGGGAAACGGACCTGGAGAATTCCTCACTCCTCATTCATTTTGGATTGATTACCATGACGGTTCATTGTATGTGTTGGATCGTATGATGTCGAAATTGTTGAAATATAATTTGGAAAATTTGGATTATGAAGCCGAAATCAAACTTCCAGAACTATCTCCGTTAGCTTTCTGTGTTCCAACAGAGGGCGATTATCTGTATTACTTTCCCTTGCGGAAAAAAGACCTTTTCGGCGGCAAGCAATATGTGAAGGCAGACGAGAAAGGAAAGGTTGTATCTACATATTATGATGCTCCGGCTTCTGGCAAGATCTTGCATGGTAATTCGGCTCCATTTTATGTCTACGAAGGAAAGTTGCGTGTTTGCCCCTATTTCTCAAACCGGGTCTATGAATGGGTGAATGACTCGTTGAAAGTATGCTGGGAGATGAAGTGGGGAGATAACACCTTGCCAGAAGCATCTCTCTTCGAAAAATCGGAAGGTTCGGAAGAGGTGATGCGCGAAATCTTGACGAACAATTACATCCGTTTGCTGTATGTATATGAAAACCGGGCAACCTTAGCGGTGAAGTATTACATTCAAAGAGACTTCTACCTGTCGGTTTACCACAAGTCTTCGGGACGGGTTTTCAATATGAAAGCCGCTGCCGTGCAGGACGATTTGGGCTTGGGAGGTATGTTTCCGTTGCCAGTCGGTACTGATGGAGATAGACTGGTGGGCAGCCTTTCGCGGCTTGATTTGAAAGAAGAAGCAGCTTCTCCTGCATTAAAGGCTTGCCTGAAGCAGTCGGATGAAGAAGGGAATCCGGTATTGGTTTTTTATGATGTAAAATAGGACATTAGTGCTGTTTTAGATTAAATTTCTGTTCTTATTTTAACGTGAATTCTAAGACTTTAGCAAGTATATTTCCCTTGTTTTATTGTTAATAATTGTAATATTAGTTTATAGTTGTATTACTTTTATATGTTTGCAGTTGTACAAACGGTGTCCCTCTTTTTACGACTGCAAACATTCTCTGTATAAGTTTATACTTTATCGCATTCAGTACAACGCCAAATTCTTTCCCTTGTGCCGTTTTTCTGTCAAAGTATTCCTTTATTTGCGGGTCGTGTATTCTAGCACTTCTAGCAGCCATTGAAAGGTCAGATTTTAATATTTTTGCTCCTATGGAACAAACATGGGCTTGCCTTTGATTGAAGTACCCGATGTGCTTCCAAACGGGGCAATCCCCATGTAGCAGGCATATTTTCTGGCGTTTTCAAAGGATTCGAAGTTATTGGTATGTATAATTATTGCAATAGCATTTACTGCCCCAACACCTTTGACGGAAAGTAATAAATCATAGTTTTTCTTCAAGTCTGGGTCGTTTTTTATAATATTCTCCATTTCTTTTTCTATTTCTTCCACAAGCGCTTGTTCATATTCCAGAACTTTGGCGGTACGTTTTTGGGTGTTGTCCGTTACCCTTGCTTTTCGGTCTGTCAGATAAGCTTTGTACTCAGCTATATGTTTGATATGCCTTTTCCTTTCAGATGAGAGTTCCTGTAATCGCATGATTGTGCTGGCTGACATCTTGCAATACACAAATTCTTCCCGGTGAAGGTAGCAATAATAAGCAATACGCCAGGCATCCACTTTGTCATTCTTACCACGTGTCAGACCAAAAGATCGTTTCAAATGAAGAGGATTAAAACAGCAATAGTCAATACCTGCAGATTCCAAGTTAAGACACAGGTCAAAACTGTAAATCCCTGTATTCTCAGCCCTACGACCAATTCCGCACTCTTCATACCACACTCTTTAAACCACTTCCGCATCAATTTAAAACCAGATTGATCATTAGAGAACTGACGATGTATCTCTTCACATACTTTCTGCCTTTTCCTATCATAATAAACCACATCTATTGTCTTTTTAGACACATCAATGCCAATAAACCATTTCTTTTCCATATATTTGCTCATTTACTAATAGTTAACCAAGGAGTTGAACAAGCTATATCCTTTAATAAGTCGTGAGCTTAAAATTCTAATTGGATCTGTTCAACTGAAATGAGAGTATGGACTAATTCACGTTATGAGTACATAAAACTCAGAGTTCGATATAGTTCACCATACTCTCAGGTTAACTTCTGTTTACTATAAAGATAATTATTTTATCCAAATAGTAAGATGATGCAAATCTAAAGGAGTTCGACATAAGATCAAATATAATCCATTAGAAATTAGGAACATAGCGATAAAAGTATTAAA
>ENA-ORTB01000880-ORTB01000880.1-human-gut-metagenome-genome-assembly--contig:-NODE-880-length-37135-cov-25.291748_pt1 | contig 37135 bp, 30 predicted proteins | sample MGYA00241905_ERZ509174 | MGnify/ENA primary metagenome ERZ509174 (study PRJEB26280, sample SAMEA2338851) | human gut metagenome | biome: human gut; feature: human-associated habitat; material: faeces... | reverse complement strand
GAAATTTTCAAGGTACAAACCGTTTTTTACGAGGTGGTTTTGACCCTCAAATCATTCTATAAAAAACATAATTATGACTAACATATAAATAGCGATAATCGCATTCTATATTATACATTACAGATACGGCAATTCCCTTTTTTTCAAACTTCTCCAGACCTCTCACCGCATCTGTTATCTTTTTCACTGATTTTCTGGAAACTTCAGCGCCAAAATCCTGTACCAAATCTGCTTTTAGCTGATTCAGTTTTTTCCTCACAATCTGTGAATATTCTATTTTTTTCAATACAATTATACCCCCAGTTCTGCTTCCAGATCATCTGCTGATATCGTTCCTTCTTCTCGAATAGACACTTCTGCTTCGTTTAGTTTGCTCATTAATGTATAAAGTGCTTTCTGTTTATCTAATTCGTCCAGCTCTTTCATATCTATAATTGCACACTGTCCATGTCCATTTCTTGTAAGATAAACTCTATTACCATAGGTGACTTCATTGATTACTGTTGTATAATTTCTTAAATCCGAAATAGGTTTAATATTTGGCATAATCTTTCCTCCTCGAAAAATTGCTTACCTCTTCTCTACTTCTATATTATACCCTTTCGCTGTGAATCATTCAACTTATTCGCAGTGAAATTTACAGCAATTTTATTTTTTACAATCCCATCATTTCCCGAACCACTCGGTCTGACATCTTCACTGCACCGACCAGTACAAGCATGTTAAAAATCAATTCTCCTATATAGCTCCACACCATTTCACTGGCTTTACAACCGTTTTTTTGCTTTCCAACTGTCAAAGGTGGGATTATATCATATGTATGCAGATATATCCACATTCTTTCCCTTTTTCGACTATTTTTGTTGTCAAGATATGTTATAGCAAACAACCTAACCGCTACTGTACACAAAGATATAGTCAACTGTACAACCAAAAGCCCCTACTTCTCAAACTTTTCTATACACTCATCTATACTTTGATAAAGCTTATAATCTGCGCAACCAGCTCTATTCATTACTTTTTCAATCTGTTCTCTATCCTTATCACTAAAATAGGATATATGCCACTTTGCATTCTGAACACGTTTGTCATGGCCGCCATCTATATAATCCGCAGCAGCAAGTACCGAATAACAATCATCAGGGAGCTGGTCTACATGCTTTAATATACAAAGGTCTTCTATAACTTCCTTTGTTCTAGCAGCCTGTTCCATTATAAATCTCTTGCGGACAGCCTCCCGGGCTTTGGGTATAATTTCATCTATTTCATGAATCTTCCCCTCTCCATCTGTATAGACATTTGTTTTTCCAAACAATCTTTTCTCCAGCATTTCTTCTTTAGGAAAAGAAATATTTTCCTTCTGAAGTCCCAATCTTCGATGCTGTGTTGCATAAACGACGTTCAAATGAATCCATTCAAACAATTCATCTTCTGATATGTTCTGTAACCCAATATTTCTTACCTGCCATAGAGCCGATAATTTGTTGACATCAATTCCAACTTGCGTTGCTTTAACAAGGAATTCAAAGTATTCGTAATCTGGTTCTCCAAATGAATGTCCTAAAACATAAATATCAGTTATATCTTCTATGTGCACTCCATCTATAGTCATAAACTCGCAGAGATCATCTATATTGTCCTGTACCTGTTTGTCGGTTTCATACAAGGCATCCTCTACAAGGTATAGTTCTCTAAATCTTTTACTCTTGTCTCCACCAACTCTATGAATAAACTTTTGCTCCATAAGTTCAGGAAAGGCCATTTCCGGATGCGTAGAATGGCCAAACACAATTGATTCTGTATCTGAAAAATCCCCATGGATATAATTCACATTTCTTTCATCAACTTGAAATCTCTTTTCTAATGTATTAGTGTAATTAAAGTTGATAAAATAGCAGCTATCATCAAATCTATACCCTGTATCTTTATCTGCGATCGAGATTGATTTAATCCAATCTCCAAAAACTTTTCGTAGAATTTTCAACGCAGAATTAAGTGTTTCCTGCATTTGATAAACACCTTTATCTGTTTTGCCAAAATACAGTGATATATTCTGATCATCTAGCAACGCCATTGAAGATTCAAAATTCCAGAAGAACTCACCAGGTAATGCTTCTGGATTGAAAATATTGCCAAAAATCTTCTCTACTGGCGTAATAAGACGTCCAGCATCGTCCACTTCCGTTTTGATTCTAAGTTCTTTGGTAATTTCAAGGATGTGCGCAAAATAATATTGTCTAAAATCACCGTAAGATGTAGGAAGTCCTTGCCAGCGATCAAATCCATTTCCTATAAGGAATAGCTTCGTATATTGACCTTTCATCCTTAAGTTTTCTCCTTTTTCGCCATGTTTCTGACACATGCACATTGATTATGGATGTCTCACTCAATTAATGTTGTGTCATTCTCTTCCATAAACCAAAAATCATTCTCGCTAAGTTCTGGAAAACCATTTATATCCACTCCATGATGTTCCGGCAAACTAATCAATTGCTGACGAATAACATTTATTTCAGAGATAATATCTTTTGCATCATCACATCGGATACAAGAAATAATTTGTGCAAATTGTCTTTGATAATGCTTATTTAACCGAAATCCATTCTGCGTTAACCATATCATAAATGGATGATCTAGCGTAATTCCTTTGCGATAGAAAGCATCTGCACAACAAATGCACCGTCGAACTTCTCTTTCATTTCATCTGTCAGTTCATAAACCTTTTCTCCCTCCACCGCATGAGCAGCTTCCATAACTTCTTCATAGGTTTGCCCAATTCTTTCATTATTGTAATACACCGGCACTCTGGAACCACACAAATACTTCTTCACTGTTTTCTTTAAATCCATAGTTCCTAATTTACCCGGATTCAAACGTATAACAACCGAAGTTCCCGGCTCCATCCGATATCCAGCTCTCTCCCTCTGATAGGAATTTATGTGTTCAGAAAGTTCTGGCTTTGGCATTTGTGTTTTAGGAAAATGATTTTGAGACTGATCCAACAACGTATAATATCCGCTAAGTCCTGTCACCTGTAAGCGTAATCCATGACCTACGCCAGCATCAGCTGGCTTCATTATATCATAAATCACTATCATTTTCCGCAAACAGTAACTCTAAGCCAACCTAAGCCAGCCTACGACTAGATTTATCAATTGCCGCCGATTCCCCCTGCTTTTTTCACATTGCATTGGTCATTCTTCCACCTCGTCCCACTTATACGGTTCGCTATCTTCGCGTGTTATCTCCCCAAGATAATCAAGAAACCGCATCTCTCTCCGATTCTCCCAGTCGCACACATATCCAGCCATCTCACCAAAGTCGCGACAATCTTCCTTCGACAACACTACAACCATGGAATTTGCTCCTCCATCCAGCATTACTTCCGCGTTTCCCCGGTCCAACGAACATACGTGGAAGCATAATCGGTGAATTTCTCGCCAGTTTCACTTCCCCCCGTATTCCAAAATCCGCTTCACAATTGTATCTGTATAAAATCGGTTGCCTTTCCCTCCTTCTCCGTCGTAGCTACCTCAAACCTTCTTTCAAGCTCATCTCTATGATCCTTATTTGGTCTGTTATCACTTTCTTTATTCGTGCAACATATGATAGCCTGTTTTCCTTGCATCTCCACCCTTCCACTATCCGTAATCAAATCATACGCCGTATGTTCTGAGCCATGATGGGGAACGATCAGATAATCTATCTGCGTGTCTGCAAATTCGGTTTCCGGAGTACCGGAAGCTGATTTCACCGAATTATTATATTTTGTGACGGCAATATTATACGATGCATAATTCACATCGCCCATCATCAGCACCGTATTATCAGGCTCTTCGTATTTAATGACTATGCCTTCACAATTAGCATAACTGCTATCACAAGAAGCCTTTTGCCCCATAAACAGCTTATATGTCACATCATCACTTCCAATTTTAAATTTTCCAAGCAACCGACCGCCCTTTGACCGGTCCACACGCAACAGATTTCCTTTCATATCAAGATATTTTGCCAGTCTCATGATATTCGTACCAGCATCTTTACAATCTGGAGCAAACCATTTCTTGTCCAGGAAACCTTTCTTAGCTGCATAACTTCCAGCGACATGATCCATATCCCAATGCGATAAAATAAAAAAGGAAGGGGTCTGTGCATATATTTTATGCATCGCAGAAGAATAATTATAGGTCGATCTGCTTGTAAGCTTTTTCGGTTGATGTTTGTAATTAAATCCTATGTCATAGAAAAAGCTACTGTCTTGGTTCTTGCTTTCTGCATAAACGCAATTTCCATTACCGATGCGATATATGTATATTGATTCCAGACGGTCAAGCTTATTTTTTAGTTCATTGCAGAATTGCGGATCGGAGACACAAGGTCTTTTCAGTTTATACGCATCCAAAACTTCTTTTTTCATTTTGGCAGAATTTTTATCATTCTCCAGTATACTCAGCTGTGCTCTAATCTTCTCGATACGGCTGGCACTCTGCACAACATATCCATCAAGTTCTAAATAAGACTTTTTATCATTTGGTTCAAAGGTACATTCCAACCAAAAATAGGAATTATCCGAGTCCTCCATAAAAGATAAGTCGCTTTCTTCACTTTTTTGCTGCCTCTGTATTTCCTGTATTTTTTTGTACTGTTCTTGATTAATCTCTGCTACATAATCAAACAGATATGGCCGATAATGTTTTATTGCAGCCTGTCGGTATTCCTCATTCTCATTCTCCATCGCTTGAAACATCATTGTGTCATAGTCAAGCATCTGCAACGACAGCAATGTGCACGAAAGGGTAACCACCCCGCTTTCTTCTTCCCCTTCTACTTTCGTCTTGAAACAATCAGAATATCCCTCTTGCTCTGATGTCAGATCTCTAATCTGAATATAAAGCCTTGAATATCCTTTGCATGCGTTCCAAAACATTTCATGACAGATTGTATGATTGGTTATATGCGGACATTCAACATTTCCTCGTGATTGACGCAAAAGTTGACGTTTTACCCAATCTATGTCCATATGCACTTGTCTTTCTTCCGCATTTTCCCAATTTTCCCCCGATTCATAGGAACGTAACGTAGGAAAGGCTCTCAATCGCGTAACAACAAATTTTTCAAGCTCCTCATAAAATTGTTCTTTTCCTTTTTTCTTCATCTGCTTTATCCTCATATGCCAACATTAGTTCCTCAATAGTCGGGCAAGTGTCTGACAAGTGTTTTTCAAAAAATGACTGAATGTTCTTATAACAATGGTATCTTGCGGGCATAGGCAATTGCCTTATGCGTTCTTTGTCTGCATTTAGTGCCTGCAAAATATGAACCGGATTCAATCGTAAAGACCATATAACTCGTGCCACAGACGCTTCAAACATACACCGATTCCTATCCGGCATCTTACTGTTCCTTATATATGTCCAGTTCTGCCTTCCGTATTTGTTCATTTGCCTGTTCTATATGTCCGGTTCTCTGATATTGGATAAAGTAAAGCAGGTGATTGAATGCTGTATTTTTTTCTCCAGACACTTCCACGCCTCCATTAAGTTATAGTCATAACTCTCCGGCTGCGCATGCAAGCGACCTGCTTTTAATTCCCGGCGCATCCCCCAATAGATACGTATACAGCGATACGCCAGTATAATCATAATACCAAGAATCAGGAAACATATTCCATATAGACTCTTCAAGAATTCTTTTGCTTCCGGCTTCGGTTCACTATATAATATCCGCATTCCAAATCAATCATGTTCTCCTCTCTGTACCTCTCTACTTTTGTGTTTTCTATAACATTCTTTTCCACATATAAATGGTAAGCGCAAAATAATACGACGGATTTCCCTAAATTCGTCGAATTATTTTGCGCTTACATAATTATTGTTAAATAGTTATCCTATTTTTCACCAATGATAACTAGGCAACCATAGATATCACCAAAAAGCAGACCGGTCACCGACAAAACTAAGGTAGATTCATACCCAGATGGAAATCTATTTTTAAAACCGTCTGATCGAACATAACCTGTAAAAACGGCCTGTCAATAATCTAACCATGATCGCTATATCTATGATCTCTCTCTATTCGAAGTACATAAAATTTTTCTTCTTCCCGATACCCCCAACATCTTACCTGTGAATGCTGCCCGCACCGAAATTTATCAATATTTTTACCAGCAAATTGTCCATTTCCAAAAACATTATATTTAGTCGAAGGTGGTTGATAGCTTTTATAATCAAAAAATCTATCTGATAAAATATCTTTCCAGGTCGAAGCAGCTTCAAACCGTTCCAACCCCTCTATCAATTCTTCCAATTCCTGCTTTTCCAATTCCTCAACACTGTTGGTTTCCATATCAATGTAACAAGTCCGTATTCTACCATCCTGATACCGTTGTCTGATATACTCTATCCTGTCAATATACTTCTTTTGAAACATCGTCTCTGCAAGATATTCTGTGCTGACCGCAGAACGTACCGTATATATGTCCTCATCACAAGGAACATATAGAATCCTGTCTCTATACTCATCATGTGAAAAAGACAACACATCCGTATTTCGTTTTGCAGCTTCCTGAATAGAATCTGCACTTTCAGAATCATTATCCCAAAACGGCGGTGTTCTCATAAGCGATGCTATTTGTCGTTTCCACATATTCAACTTATCTCTTTGGGTCGGATCTACATTTCCTTTTTTATTTTGTAGATCAAATAATGATATATTTTTCGTTATCTTATGCTGATACAATGAACTATGTTTTTGTAAAATCACCTGATTATCTCTCAGCATCTTCAAGTTCCGACTCATCACAGGAAGTGTCTGGTAAAAATCTTCCATGTTTTCAAACTGCCCATCCAGCGATTTTTCATTTAGTAAAATTTCCTTCATAGACGCCTCTTACATTCCGATCAGTTCATCCAGATCATCATCAAACTGATCAAACATTCCATATGGATGATTTTCTTCAGCTCCCTGGTCATTGAATGAAATGTGGTAGATTTTTGTCTGCATTGTCTCATCCAGTTCAAAATAGTATGCTGCGATTTGCTCTCTGCCTAATGCTTTTCGCTTAATACACTTACGCATGCCATTATAAATATGATCACCATGTGTCTCCATAATTATCTGTAATCCTCGCTCACATAAGAAAGCTGCAAACTCCATCAATCTGGACTGTGCTCTTGGATGGAGATGAATCTCAGGATTCTCAATAATGAGCGTGTCTCCCTTTCTGCAGGATAGTGCTGCGATAATCAGCATCGCAATATAGGTCACTCCGGTTCCGACATTCGTAGCTCTGTAATATCGATTGCTCTTCGAATTTGCATACGTTGCAATCACCTGATCTACCTCCGGGATTGATTTCACCCGAATTTGAAATCCCAACAAATAATCCATCCAATAATTCACCTGATTATTCAGACTCATTCCAACTTCGTCCGGATGATACAGGAAATCCGACTCCTTCAATGCATCCTGACCAAAATATGCCAGATACGAGAACGCATACTTTCCCCTGTCCCCCATAGCCAGAGGATTATGAACATTCAGTTCATAGGTATTCTGCACACCAATACGCTCTACGGAAAGATATATTTTCTTAAATTCGTTTACATATTTCTTATACCGCTCAATTACCGGTGCCGTCAACTTTGTGACATCGCTGGTTTCACTTCCGCTAAATATCACTTCTAAATCATATTTTTCTCCGCTCAGATCCTCTTCCTGCATTTTGAAAACAATCTCTCTGTTTCCCTTAATATTATTTCGGACATCCACAAATCTGCCAATTTCAGCATCGCCCCGATCATCTTGTAAATCCGACTGTTTGCTTTGCAGATCAAGTACATAATTGATTGCCTGGATCATAGAAGATTTTCCGGCAGAATTAATACCCGAAAACAACGTGAATGGTTTTAACTCCACGCTCTCTTGATCAATACTTTTATATCCATCCACGAATATTTCTTTAAGCATTCATAATCTCCTTACATTTTTGTTCTACGGTATCAAATCGATTTTGTACATGAACTGCACTATCTACATTATAAGTCAACGCGTCTAAGAACACGGCATCTTCAAGCATATCGTCCAATGCTTTTCGCTCTGCCCCCTCCGGTAATTCTCTTTGTTTTTCTTCAATCAACGTCACAAAATAGAACAGACTCTCAAATAATGTCATACTGACAGGTCTGCGTCTTCCACTATCCGTAGGAATCCGGAAGGCATTCTCTCCCAGTGTGTCATAACAACGTTTCATCGCTTTGAAGAACAAGCTTTTCAAATCTTCTCTCGAATCATCATCCACCCAGTTCAAATACTCCATGGAATAACCTAAAAATTCCTCAATATCGCTTCGATAGACCACCTTTTCACCATTCTTCTTTTTAAGAATATCCTTTTTCCATAAATAAAAGCTCAATGCTCTCAAAATAATATACTTATCTTTCATATGAAGAGGGCTAACTGAATGTCCTGTTGCATCTTTAAATGCATCACTTGCCGCCAATTCATTCAGCAATCTGGTCGCAGGTCCCTGATAGAGCGCATTACGCATCTCCTGATTATTCAGAGGCGTACCACCACGATTGACACGATCAAAAATATCAAACCGTACACGATCCGGTGTTGGGTACTTAATAATTTGGATAACCAGCTGAAAATCTTCTATTTCTGTTGCATATTTGCTCTTTTTCGCATCGTTCTCAAGATCCCGGAATTTGCAGGCATTTAACTCTATCATGATTTTTAAACCATTAATTGAAAACTCATTATCCAGATATCTGAAGAAAGTAGTAAGTCTTTGCCGTCCATCAACAATTACTAATTTTCCTTCCATAGTCTCCGCCAAATAAATGAGAGGCAGTGGAATCCCCATAACTACAGATTCTATCAACTCTGATTTCTGCCTTGTACTCCATACTTCATTTCGCTGAAAATCCGGATCCAGACAAATCAGACCTTTATCATATCTACGTTTTAACTCAAAAATAGAGAATTGTACTCTATCTATTTTGATATTTCTAGCCGGATAAATTGTTTCTGTATTCGACTCGATATCTGTATTAACACTAATAGTGCCGGCATCATCGACTCCATCTTCCGCCAGCCATTCTTTTTCCGCTTCCATGATTTCTATTCCTCAGCTTTCTTCACAATACACAATTTTGTTAATTATATCATATATCTACATTTATTGGTAGATTTATGTTCCCATCCGCTAATATTCCTTTTTATTCTTTAAAAATGTTGGCAAACTCTTATGTCATGACTTTACAAAGGATAATCAGATATTATCATTCAAAGCTTGTCATCTATGTTCCACAAATATCAGATTATTTTGTCATACGAAAGGAGAAAAATTTATGCGAGATTTACACACCTTACAAGGAAAAACTATCGGAGTCGTTTATACCTATGAAGGAGAAGAGGCACCTGGATTTTTTCATTATCATGTATGGCAAAGTGATATCATTTCCAATTGGTTAACAGCAATACAAGATTTGAAGTGTCGCCCATTTATCATAGATGTACGTACATTTGTAGAAAAAGCAATTGCAGGATCACTTCCTGATCTTGATTTCGTGTTAAATCTCAATTGTGGTGGGTATGAATTATCGCCTATGGCACTAATTCCTTCTGTTTGCGGTTTCTTTAATATTCCTTGTATCCCCTGCAACGCATCAACAATATTAGCAGGAGAAAATAAAAGGATTTCTAACTTATTAGCATCCGCAACAGGATTGCAGGTTCCTCATAATTTAAAAGCTGATGAAGATGGGGGGATTTTTCGCCCTCTGAATTTAGGAAGTAGTATCGGAATCAAAAGAGGTCCATTAAGTGGAGATGAACCTGATGGTCTATATCAAAAATTTATATCGGGTTATGACATTACAACCCCTATTGTATTTAATCCATACACGAACAAAATGGTGTGTATGCCAACGGTCTTATATATGCCAGAAGAAGACAGTACCGATTGGTATCTTGGTGAAAGTTATAAAGACACTAGAAGTGGTTTTGAAAGAAAATCTATTTTTGAACTAAGCACTCCACTAGAATCACAATATTTGGAATTGGTAAAAAATATGGATATTAACACTTTTTGCAGGATTGATGCGCGAATTGCATGTACTTCTAAAAAACAATTATTTGCAAAATTACAGCAACCATTACTAAAAGATGATGTTTATTTTATCGAAATAAATCCTATGCCAACAGTATGGATAAATAATGCATTTTCTCATTCTTATAATGAGCTTTCTGAGAAACATAACTTGTATCCGTATATCCAAAATTTGAATGAACTAGTAGAGGGAAAAATTAATCTTTATAGTTTTTTACTTAGTATTGCTATGTCTTCTTTTTATAGCCATGTACAAAAATAGAATGGATTCAAACCAGACTTTTTAATGAAATCCTTTCTTTTTCCAGTAACAGAACTTACATGAGAAGGAATTATGCACTTTTCTTTAAATCTTAGATGGGATAACTTTTGATTCAAATAATCTATTTGCATCAAAAGTTGTCCTGAGGCAATAACATTATCTTTGATTCCTTGATTAATCAAATCAACAACTGGATAGCTTTGCACAATTTCAGCTGCCCAACTTGAATTACATTTCGAAGCAATAATTAATAGGTTCATAACATAGCGTGATGAAATAAAAGGGAGCTTTTTTTCTTCATACATACCGTCAAAAATTTGAATTAACAACTTTTTGATTTCAGTAAATTCGATTTTATCACAATAATAAGATTTTAAAATTAATCTATTGCATTCTATCGCCATTTTCTGTACATAACGATCTGGATTTTTTGCATATTGTAAACCATTATCGAAATATTCCATAGCTAAATCGGGTTGAGCAGTCATCATATAAGCTAGACCTGCATTATTGTATAAATGTGACATTCCGACAAGACCCGGAACGCTTCCAGTTGCTTCACCAATCATATCTGCAAACAATCTCGCTTGAATACTTCCACTATCAAACTGCCGGATCAGTTCATTGTTTTTGCAATATATAGCATTATCAAACATATTATTCTTTGTAAAGATTTGATAAGCATCCTGCAAGCATTTATTTTGTTCTGCTATGCTTTTTCCCTTGAAAAAATATGCATATTTATACACATTTGCTTTCAATATTTCATTTTTTAATTCACTAGAGAGTTCCAATGCTTGCGAAATATCATTTCCACCATAATCATTACAAAAAACACGATATAATTTCGCAATACATAAAAAATTTTTAATTAGCATAGTATCGTGATCAGATAATGCTTTCTTTACATTCAATTCATTTTCCAAGGCGCTAATACATTGAGATAATTCTAGACGAATATCATTTTTCTCATCACATAATAAATTAGCTCGATATTTTAATAAACGAGGTGCATAGTTACGGACTTTGGAATCACCAGCCCATTCTTGATTAAGTAATATTTCATGTTTAGTATTTGAGCATGTGTTAAAGCATTGTTGTGAAAATGATGTAATAAAATCCTGTACATTTTCTGCACCTTTGTTTATTACTTTGTATAATTCGCAATTCCCGTTATTTCGAATAAACTTAATATATATTCCATCTGGACTTCCTGAAAGCAATGATTTTGCCCTGTCAAAATTATTATCTTTTAACACAATGATAATTGCAGGTCTGGTGATACTGTCTTTATGCAAATTAACTAATTGATTAATATAAGTTTTTAGAACCTTTCCTTCTTGTATTATGATTGGATCAATCACATTTGGACCGGCGGCTTGATGTTCCTGTGTTGAAAATAATTTTGTTAATGCAACTACTATATCTAAAATACCAGTAGTAGAATATCCTTCAAAACATAGTTTTATCAGTTCTGCAACAGATGGTATCTTTTTGTCGATCCATTGGTGTATTTTAAGAATCAGATTTTTGGCCATATATTCAGAGTCAATATAGTTAGGTTTTCCAATATATTGTTTGAAATAGTCATGCCCTTTTCCAACTGCAAATTTTTGTTCCACGATGTAAATTGTAAATTGATTAATATGATCACGGAATAAAGCTTGAACATTATAGTCCATCTAATTTCCTCCTAGTCAATCGTATGATATGAAAAATCAAACAATAATATCTGATTATCTTTCATCTATTATAACATACTAACACCAAATATAATACTCAACAATGCATTTTTTACAATTTATTCCGCCCTCATTTTCAATTATCTTTCTCCATATCTGCCAATTTTTCACTGTATCATGTACCATATAATTCGAATAAATAAGCATAATACACAAAGGAGAAGCCATGAATAATTTACAAACACAGATCAATACCTATCTGGAACATTGTCAGGATCAGAAGCGTCTGGATACCAAAACCATTAAAGCATATCGCATTGACCTTAAACAGTTTCACAATCATTTTTCCAATCTAAAAATCTCCGATATCACGCCAGATATGCTGGAAAAATACATAAGCGACCTGCACCAGGAATACAAACCCAAAACGGTCAAACGGAAAATCGCTTCGATCAAAGCACTGTTTCACTATTTGGAATATAAAGAAAGTATTTCTACGAATCCATTTAATAAAATGCAGATAAAATTTCGCGAATCCATAATTTTGCCCAAAACGATTCCCTTACACACGCTTGAAACCCTCTTATCCACGATATATCAGCAACGTGCCTGCGCAAAGACGGATTATCAAAAGAAAAAAGCGTTGCAAGATATTGCAGTTATCGAACTGCTTTTTGCTACCGGAATACGCATTTCAGAATTGTGTGCACTGCGGGACAACGATGTTGACTTATATGACGGCACAATACTAATCTACGGAAAAGGCTCCAAGGAGCGGATTGTTCAAATTGGAAATAAGGATGTATTACGAGTTCTGATAGAATATCACAATAATTATCTTCCTCAGATTCAAGGCAGTAACCAATTCTTTACTACACAGAATGGTGCGGCACTATCCGATCAGGCTGTACGTCGTATGATAAAGAAATATACTTCACTGGCTTCTATTGATCAACACATTACGCCGCATATGTTCCGGCACACATTTGCAACCAGTCTCTTAGAAGCAGACGTGGACATCCGATACATTCAAGAAATGCTTGGTCACAGTTCGATTCATATCACAGAAATCTATACCCATGTCACCACATCGAAGCAACGTGCCATCCTTACCACCAAGCATCCACGGAATTCCTTTCATCTCTAAATGTAAAATGAGAAGAGAGCCACCACTCTCTTCTCTATCACAATGTTATTTCTTTTGATTTTTCGTTGCTTTCCGGACTACTTCACTGGCGTCTTCAATCTTGCTATTTTTTACATGAACGACCCAACGATTCATTCACAACCTCCAAGATAAACCACTTTCAGCTAATCTAATTCGATCCTTTTCCCCTAAAACTTATCAACTCTTTTTCAACCCGATAAGACGGCACCAATCGTTTCACTACCACCTTCATCTGTGGATCATCTTCATATGCCGTCTTCTTCAAATCCTTGAGATGTTCAAAAAACTCTTCCTGATCGAATTCAATCGGTTTGCCAATGAAAATCAGATCATTCTCTGTCTTCTGCAATCCCTCCTCTTCTTTCAGGCATTCTTCAAACATCTTCTCCCCCGGACGTAATCCGGTATAAACAATCGGAATATCCACATCCGGCTCATATCCGGACAATTTGATCAGGTTTCTTGCCATATCATCAATTTTTACCGGCTCTCCCATGTCAAGGACAAAAATTTCTCCACCTTTCGCATATGCTCCTGCCTGCAGCACCAGAGATACCGCCTCCGGAATGGTCATAAAGTATCGGATGATATTTTTATCTGTGACCGTAACCGGACCGCCCTCTGCGATCTGTTTTTTGAACAGGGGAATCACACTTCCGTTACTTCCCAATACGTTTCCAAATCGTACCGCCACATAATTGGTTTTTGTAAACCGATGCTGCATTCCCTGAATGATCATCTCACAGATACGCTTGGATGCTCCCATGATATTCGTTGGATTCACGGCTTTGTCTGTAGAAATGAGAACCATGCGTTCCGTACCGATTCTTCCTGCCGCCATCGCTACATTATAAGTTCCAAATACATTGTTCTTGATGGCCTCATTCGGGCTGTCTTCCATAAGTGGCACATGCTTGTGTGCAGCTGCATGAAAAACAATTGCCGGTTTATAATCTGCAAATACGGTATCTACCCTATGCGTGTTTCGCACTGATCCAATGAGTACGACCAGATTGAGCTTTGGAAAATTCTTTTTCAATTCCTGTTGAAGATCATAGGTAGTATTCTCATAAATATCGAAAATGATAAGCTGCGCCGGATGATGCGCCGCAATCTGCCTGCAAAGCTCGCTACCTATAGAACCGCCACCGCCGGTAACCAACACGACTTTTCCTGCAATATATCCCATCACTTCATCCAGATTCGTCTTTACCGGTTCCCTTCCGAGAAGATCTTCAATCTCTACTTCACGGAAATTCGATACGGCTACTTCTTCATTGACAATCTGTGCCATACTCGGCAGAATCTTAATTTTACATCCGGTGTTCTTGCAGAGCTCCAGGATTTTCTTTTTTCTTGCTCCCGGAAGATTCGGAATTGCAATAAAAATCTCCCGCACACCATACTTTTCGGCAGCCCATGGAATTTTGCTGTCATTTCCCACAATCTGGGCTCCAAGAATTTTGCTTCCAATCTTATTCTGATCAGCATCAATGACACAGGCTACGCGGTTACGGATCTGCGGACTGTTCTCCATATTTTTGATAAGAAAGTATGCGCTGTCTCCTGCACCGATCACCATCGTCGGCACCACACTTCCCACACTGATTCCAAGGTAATTATGACGGATAATACGCAGTCCACGATACACAAACCGGCTCCCGGTAATCAATGCCAGTAAAAAGAAGAAATACAGGATGTAATAGGAACGCGGCATATTCCATTGCAACATATGCATTCCCAAACTTTGCAATGCTGCACTGAGCAAACACGCTACGACCACATTTAACAATTCCTGCACACTTGCATATTTCCACAAACTATTATACAGATGCATGATTGCAAAAATCACAAGCGTGACACATACATTGATCCAAAAATAGCGAACTGCAGTCTCCAAATATGGTATGCACTGCTCATTTTTTAAACTGAATTCAAATCTTGTCCAAATAGAAATGATTTCTGCCAAAAACACTGCCAGAATATCATAAATCAATAATACAGCAATTCTTATATATTTCGCCGTTTCATTTCCGTTCGATTTCTTTTGTAACATAATATATTTTTATCCTATGCTTTCTTATTTCTTTTGATTTTTACGCTGTTTTCTGGATTGTTTCTTGCTTGAAGCTTTCTGTTTTCCATTTTTGTTTTCTGCCTTAACACTTTCATTAACCGGCGCGGCATCATTCTTCTGCTGCACCTCTGCATTGTCGTTCTCTGTTGTCTGTGTATCTTCTGCTTTTACAAACAGATTTTCCTTTGTCACAAGCATACGGTTGACTGCCATGCCAAGACCAAACATTCCCCAGAACACCGGTGCTGTACATACGTTAGAATCATTGGCAACTGCTGCGATCACATACACGAGAACTGCTGCAAACAATCCAAATCCAACCCAGCTGAGATGTTCGTGCAAATCGACTCTGCGATAAATCCGAACGGAACGAATGATATACCACAGTAAAAATCCAATCAATGCCAACGTTCCAAACAATCCGGTCTCCACCCACTGCTGAAGATACCAGCAATGCGCTTTTACATCATAATTGTTAAATCCATAGATATATGCCTGACCAAAATAATCATTTTGTGGACGCTCCAGCAAATAGGTATTTGCTCCTGATCCTACAAACACATGCTTTCCTAAAACCGGTATGGTCATATTCCAAATATGTCCACGGGAACTCATCGCATCCTCTTTGAACAGATTGGACTGTTTTACCTTTTCATATTTGACAAGTTTTCCTGCCGGATTGAGGAACTCATATCCATCATCATCGGTTTTCACAAAATTCCAGGAAATACCATCAACATACACACTGATTCCAGCAGTCTGATCAAACATTACCGGCTGTACCTGCACATTTGCAAAACGCTCATCATCGATGGAATAAGTCTGTGTTCCTTCATCTGCCAGCGTCTGTCCCAGCGGATTCCCATCACTGTCTTTGCACAGGATCTGAATAGTTCCATCTTCTGCGATATCATAAGAAACTGACAATGCATTATCCCAGATTTTTAATACAACATCCTCGTCATTTGTAGCGATGTCATTTAATGAATACTGGTCTTCCATATGATAGGTACCGGTAATCGTGTTCTTGATTCTTTCCCCAAAAGATGTGGTATTGGCAATCACAATACTTCCAATGATGCCTGCCACCACCAACGCTCCACCTACATAACGGAGCTTTTTGCCACGGCTCAGCAATACCAATACTGCAATCGCAGCACCTGCTGCCACTGCCATCCAACCGGAATCACTTCCACTTCCTTTCAGGCATATGATACAAAGGATTTCGGCCACAACCAATGCCGCTCTCTGCCATACTTTCTTTGCTCCGATAAACAAGCATGCCAACAATGGAATTAACATTCCGAAATAAAAGGACAGGAAATTCGGGTTATACAGTGTTGTATAAGAAGTTCCCTCTGCCATATTGAAATTCAAATTATCTAATTGATTCCAAAAACTTACATTCGTAATCAGATGTTTTCCGAAAACCGTCTTGAAAATATCTTTTCCGAAATACTGGAGTACACCAATCAGCGTTACCATCGCCATTCCAACTCCGGCCCATAACAGGACTTTGTTCACCTGCTTCTCTTCCTGTACATAATTATATACGTAATAGCACAATATCATATAGGCAAATACAGCCCATACCGGCTCAAACAATTCATAGGTGCCTCTGACAACCCAGTACTTATAGCTTGAAAATAATGCAGACATTGCAACAAACATTGCATAAACAAACAGCATATAAAATGAATTTTCAAACTGAAACTGTTCTTTCTTTTTTAAATACCGATATAACATGATTCCGATCATCACAACTCCAAGGATCACTATCGCTATCATTTTCCATGCGAAAAAGAAATCTGTCTGTAACCCGGAACTCGCTGGGAACCAGTCAAATTGCGACAGATTGGCATCATACTCAAACATATGCACGATCAACGGAACAAATCCCATCATAAGTATGATTGGAATCAGTAATGCGTTTGTTTTCTTCTTATTTGCATAAACCTTCTTACTCAAGATATTTTCTCCTTCGAATCAATGTATTTTGTATGTTTTTACTCAATTATTTCTATAAATACATACCTATTCAACATAATACTCTTAAATTTTCCTTTTGTCCACACCAAGAAAACTATAGTACCATCTATGTTAACTACTCTATAAATCACAAAAGAAAGAAGGATTACAACCATGAGATTACCAAACGGATACGGCGGAGTCGTAAAATTATCCGGGAACCGAAGAAGGCCCTATGCTGCGCGAATTACCACCGGCTGGTACCACAATGACAAAACCGGAAAACGTGTACAAAAATTCCAAGTTATCGGATACGCTGCCTCCCGGGCCGAAGCCTTACAAATACTGGCCAAATACAATGACTATCCAATTGATGCAGCTGCCCTGAAGCTTACCTTCCATGACATCTATCTGCGCTGGTCCGAAGAAAAATTTCCGACCACCTCCGCCTCCAACATCAAAGGATACCGCGCCGCATATTCCATTTGTGAAGATATCGCAGATGTACCATTCCGCAATTTGCGCCTGGATGATCTGCAACGCGTCGTCGACCGCTGTGGGAAAAATTATCCCACCCTAAAAAAGCTCCGCATCCTGTTCAATCAGTTATACGACTATGCGATGAAACACGAAATTATCTGCAAAGATTACTCTCCCTATGTCAACATCACCAAATATAAAGACCGTAATCCAAATAAAGCAGAACGCAACCGCTTCACGGCGGATGAAATAGAAACCTTATGGAAACATACCGATGACCGCTATTACCAGACGGTTCTTATGCTCATCTACAATGGGGTCCGTGTTTCCGAACTGCTTGACTTGAAAAAAGAAAATGTCCACTTGCCTGAACGATACTTCGACGTAGTTGACAGCAAAACAGAAAATGGTATCCGCAAAGTCCCTATCGCCGAAAAAGTCCTGCCCTTTTACACCTCCTGGTACAATGACTGTTCGCACAGTGAATACCTTATCCACACCATGGACAGTGAGCATTTTACTTACCATAATTATTACATCAATGTATTTAAACCACTGCTGCAGCCCCTGAACATCGACCATACCCCACACTGCTGCCGTCATACAACGATCTCAATGCTCGCCGATGCACATGTGGATCAGACCATTATCAAAAAAATTGTCGGCCATGCCGGAGCCATGACATTAACCGAACGTGTCTACACACATTTGGACATCCACGAACTCATTGAAGCAATCGACAAAATATGAAAAATCGGAATTGTTACTTGTGTGTTACTTAAATTTTTCCAGCAAAAATGTCTCACAAAATATGGTCATATAAGTTCAGTTTGTACTACCCCGTTTCTTATGCGTTGCTTGTACGTTACTTAAGATTGAAAGCTTCTTCCACATGCTATGCTGCAGATACCTGTTTTATCCACTCTGCTGGCAGTATGGTCAGTGGAAAATATTGTTAAGGTAACTGGTAAGAAGTCTGGTAAGTCTGTAAAGAAGACATTAAAGGCTACTATTACAGTTAAAAATCCTGCACTTTCAGTAAAGGCTGCTGACATTGTAGCAGTTGGAGCAACAGAGCAGATTACAGCTACTGTAAAGCCAGCTAATACAAAGATTACATATACATCAGACAATACAGACGTTGCTACAGTTGATGAAAAGGGTCTTGTTACTGGTGTTAAGGCTGGTGACGTAACAATCACAGTTAAGGCTGGTAAGACAACAAAGACTGTTAAGATGGCTGTTAAGGATGTTATCCTTAAAGATGTTAAGCAGACAACAACAACTAAGCTTGTTGCTACAATCGCTGGTAACACAGCTAACGTAAAGGCTTCTGATATCGTAATCACAAATACATACTCTAAGGCAAACTTCGCTGTAAAGAGTGTATCTGTTGATTCTAAGGATAAGACACAGGTTACTGTTGAGACATACGTTGCAATGAACGACGGTAAGGATTACACAGTAACATTAGCAGATGTAACAAAGACAATCATAGCTACAGATGGCAAGATTGTTGCTGCTACAATTTCTCCTGCTACAGTTGTAGTTCCAACTCCTGCAAACGATAGCAACGGAAACAATGTGAATGATCTTTCTGCTAAGTTTACAGATGCTAACGGCGTAGAAATCGCTACAGTAGCTGCTAATAGCCAGAGCTTAGATGGATTTGCATATGTTGAGTGGAAAGTAGACGCTACAAACAACGGATATCTTTCAGGCAAGACATTAAACCTTTACAAGGTTGGTAACACAGCAAAGGTTACAGTTATTGCTCATACTGGAAAATACAATGCTTCCGCAGTTGAGGAAGGAAATGTTACAGCAGAGGCTACTATCACAGGTGTTGCTCCAGAAGCAGTTACAACAACTGGTTGGAGTGTAAAACTTGGAACTTCTGCTGATAATAAGACTACTACAGAGTTCAAGAATGTAAAAGAAGCAAAAGTTGCTGTAAAGGATACAGGCGTTGTTGCATACATTCAGAGAACAGAGTCTAACGGAAAGACTGCTGATGCTTCTACAGGTTATACTTTTGAGTCATCTGATATCGACGTTATGACTGTAGGTACACCACAGAGCATTAAGGATGCAACAGCAATTGCTATTAATCCATACAAGGCTGGAAACGCTTACATCATCGTTAAGGATGCTAAGACAAAGGCTGTTGTAACAACTCTTCCTGTAACTGTAGTTGCAGAGAGAAAGGTTACATCTTTAACTCTTGATAAAAATGCATTTACTTTATCATCAGCAGCTGATATTGATAAAGATGTAACTGTTAAAGTAACTGCTAAGGATCAGTATGGCGAAGAGTCTAAGATTGTTAGTGGTGTAACATGCAAGAATGCAAATTCAAAAGTTACAACAGATGTAATCAATGTAAACGGAAATGAGATTAAGGTAAATAAGCCTGCACTTGTTGATGATAAGGATACTTCTAACACCTACATTGTAGAGTATAAGGATATCAAGGTTACATTTACAATTGTAGTTAGAAAAGCTGGTGATAAGGCTACTACATATGATTTATCATTAAGCGCTGATAAGGTTGATGCTGTAATTAAGGCAGATGCTACAAAGAATACAAATGTAGCTGCAACTGTATGTGGTTATGATGCAAATGGAGTAAAAGTTAGTGTTGTATCTGATGCAGCTGTAACTTGGACACTTCAGAAAGATGGTAAAGATGTAAAGGATGTTGTAGGTGTTACATCTGGAAGCACTATTACAATCAATGATATTACTTCTGGAAAGCAGATGGCAGCAGGTACTTATACATTAAAGGCTTCTTATGATAACAAGGTATTTGTTAAGACTTTCGAAGTTACAAATACTCAGCCTGTAGCTAGTGCTTCTCTTACAAAGACAGAAGTTTCTAAGACTACAGACTTAAAAGACTTATTAAAGGTTGTTTATGATGGAAATGAAGTTAAGGCAGCTGATTATACAATCACTAGCACTGTAACAAGCATTTCTAAAACAACAAACATCGATAAGGTTACTGTTAAGATTAAATTAGCAAGTAACGTAAATGTTGAGAAGGAACTTACAATTGGTAAGACAATTGTTGTAAAATAGTTTACTTCAAATACTAAAGTTAGCAAAAAGGGAATCGGCTAAGCCGATTCCCTTTTGTGTTATCCTATCAGACTATATACTATGGATAAATTATTTTGTAAATGTTGTATTTACATTTACTGTAACAGGATAGCTGATTCCATTGCTATTTTCAACGGAAACATTTACTGTTCCAACATATACAGCTTTGTTGTCAACAACCTTGTAACCGTCATTAACAGTAATCTGAGATGCATTAAAAGTCTCGTAATCTTTGCCATTGATACTAAATTTTACATTAGCAGCAACAACATTTGCAATTGCATCCTTATTATCTGAAATTGCTACACTTGTTGTCTTACTGTCAATCTTTGTAGTAACAGTTGTAGACTGTGTATCTACTACAGAGAATGTAGTTGTGAATGTCTTATCAGCTGCCTTAACAGTCAATGTATAAGACTTTCCAGCCTCAAGGTTCTTAGTTACTTTGTTTGCTGAGCAAGAAACAACTGAAACAGCAGCTCCGCTTACAACAGACTGTTTGCCGGAATCGCTGATCTTGCACTCTGTTACATTTGCGTAACCGATCTTAGCGCCCTTATCATATGCAGCAACTTTTACCTCAACTGTCTTAGCTGCCTTTGCTGCATCTGCATCATCGGCTACAGCCATATCAACTTTACCATCTGTTAAGCCAGATACTTCAACTCTTAAATCAGTAGCCTTAGCTACATCTATCGCTGTTACTACAGTTTTTACTGTAAAGTAACGATTTAATGTAACATTGTCCTTCTTAACTTCAACTTTGATAGTGTATGTCTTTCCATCTTCAGCATTTGCACTAGCAGAAACCTTAACTGTTTTTGTTGTAGGATCGTATGTAGCGTTAATTGCCTTAGTAGCATCATCATTTACACCTGATGCTGTAATAGTTGTTGAACCAGTAATGTCATTATTGTACTGATCAACGGCTTTTACACTAACAGAATTATCAACGCCTGTAGCAGTCTTAGAAATTGTCAGAGATGTATTTCCAAGTGTTGTATTTGTAAGCTTTCCAGCAGCTGTAACAACAACTGGTAAAGATTTAATTACTTTACCATCTTTGTCTAATACGTTAACAAAAACATTTCCTTCTTTAATACCTGTTGCAGATACAGCAACACTGCTACCACTTAACTGAGTCTTTGGTAATAAAAGAATAGAATCATCACTTGATACTACTGAATAATCAGTATATGCTGTAATTTCCTTGTTGTCAGATCCTACAAATTTGAAGTATGCATTCTTGCCTGATCCAATTGCCAACTGATTTGTTGTCTTGTCTTTATCCCAGTTTGGAGTTTTGTCTGCAAATGTCATGTTGAATCCGTTTGTTGTAACTACATCTTCAGCTACAGCTGTGATATCAACTTTCTTTGTATAAGCTCCAATTTCAGTTCCGTTAGCATCAAACTTGTATGTATGATACTTAACTTCTGCTGTACCCTTGTTTCCAACAGTAGGAAGGACAAGCTTGTCAACGTCTACATAACCCTGTGTTGTAGAGAGAGTTAATTCAGCGCTCTTTGTGCTTGCTTCACTTGCCTTGAACTCATCAAGTACAATACCATTTTTGTCAATAGTCTGTCCTTTGATTTCAGTTCCTTTTGTGTTTGCAGGGATTGTAACAGGTGTTACATTTACATCAGCTACAACGCCATCAGTTGCTGTAAACTCTTTAGCTACACCATCGAGTTCAACAGTATACTTAGCGCCATCCTTCATATCTGCAAATGTTTCAAGAGTAACCTTAGAAGCATCTGCCTTATCAGGTGTTACACTCTTGACAGCAATTACATTCTGGTTTGCAGTGTTGGTAATCTTAACATCAGTTGTCTTGATATCCTTTGTTGTTCCAAGAATAGAAGTCTCTAATGTATTTGCCTTTGTCTGCTTTACAGACTCAAGAACACAGTTCTTAACTGTAACCTTTACAGTTGCAGGTGCTTCAGCATATTTAGAAGAAGCTGTGATTGTTGCCTCTCCAGCTTTAACTGCTGTAACAACGCCATTAGCATCTACAGTTGCAACAGAATCAGCATTTGACTTATAAGCAAGCTTCTTTCCTGCAGGAGCTACGGTGAAGAGATCCTTTGCTGTAGTTCCAACTGCTACAGTAGTCTCAGCTGCCTTAGCCTTGATAGCTACAGGCTTAACAGTGATCTTAGATGTAAGAGTCTTCTTTACAGTTTTGCCGGATTTCTTAGCAGTTACCTTAACCGTAACTGTTGCTGTACCAGCCTTAACAGCCTTAACAGTAAACGTCTTTGTAGAATTTTTCTTTACTGTTGTAACAGACTTCTTGCTAGAAGAAACTGTTGTCTTTACACTCTTCCAAGTACTTGGAGTTGTGATTTTGATTGCCTTAGTCTGGCTTGCATATAAGGTAACCTTTGTTGCGCTAAGCTTCGGAGCAGATGCAGCGCTTGCTGGAGTTACAGGTAAAGCTGTAACAACCATTGCAGCAGCAAGAGTTGAAGCTAACACTTTTTTGAATGTTTTCATGTCTTTTCCTCTCTTTCCTTCTTTGATCAACTTCCATCAGAATTCTACTCGTTTGCCCCACACGTTTAAGCTCCGTCATTTTCTCCTCCGAACCGCTGCGGACGATTCATCCGTTCCAACGACATCACTAATTGCCTCCACCAGCCTCCTCGAGTAAATGCTCATTGCCGGTTTCATCTACAAACACATAAATCTTTCGATTGAAGCTTCGAACCCTCAAAGTCGCGTAGAGCTAAATCCAACATTGATAGTTCAGCATCAAATTCAGCAAGCTGCTCCAAATGGATCTCAGCTTCTGTATGTATCTGTAATTGTAAGGTTGTCTGAAACCTATCTTTTCAGTTTCAGTTTCCATAGCTCCAATAGTTGCTAATCTGTTCTCGTACTTTTCTTTTAGCAGTACTATTTTAACTACTCTACGTGACAATAATACACCAAGTATTGTGTCTTTGCAACCTAAAAATCGCATTTTGTTGAAAAAACTTTTTAATATTTTCTTAAGTTGTTAAGATTTTTTTCACAAATTACAACTATTTCAACTGTATATTAAAAAAAGAGCCTTTTCATGCTATTTTAACATAAAAAGGACTCTTTTCCCAATAGATTTCTTAGATTTGAATTAGTTTCTTCTTATTATATATGGAAGAAACGCAGATCTCTTTCAAGGCTTCCTGCCATATCCTTTAACTGGTTTGCAATACTTGTGACGCCCATATGATCCTTGTTAACCGTTTTCTTTCTGGTGTTAACATTCTTACCTTTTGCCATATTTATTCCTTCTGTGTCCTCCGGCTTCTCTCTATAAGCCCTTCTTTTGATAATTTTTCCCTAATTACGAACCAGGTCTATATTCTTGGCAATTGGTTAAATGATAAAACTGATTATATTATTTCTTTTTCACAATGCATCTTTTCTTAAAAAAAGAAATTCCATAGCATAATACCTGATCGTATTCAGCCTCAAATTCTTTCGCATACATCCGATCATCGATCTGTGCGATCGCCCTGTCGCAATCCGATGCAAGGTTTTCCAGTTTGTGCGTATACTTGGCTTCAAATATGGCAACCTGTCCTGCCACCGGATTGTAGATAACAATATCACTTCGTCCTTCCCCATGCTCACGGTTGGATTCGACCATGTATCCGGCTCCCGTGAAAATTCCGGCAAGAAATGCATGATAGAAATCTTCACGATAATCATGATAACTGATTGTTCTGCGAAGCAATTTGTTCAATTCCTCCGTAATTCTCTGCGCATCACCATTCCATACTGCTGTAAACAGCTGCTCGCGATTCCAAATCTTTGCATTGTCATCAAACCATCTCATGATTGTTGACTCAAAGATTTCTTTTACTTCCAGGTTTGGTATTGTGAGAGCGACTTCCCCATTGTTTCTCAGCCCCATAACCCCAGAACCGGAAACCTTTGTTAAATATCCTGTAAGATACAAAACCGACCATAGATTATTTTCCGACGAATGTAGATAATCATACGTGAGATCTTCCTCTATTTTCTGAACAATATAACCACCCTCCAACAAGGTTTCTAATTTTCTTGTAATACTTGTTCCGGCATAATCAATAAATGAACGAATGATGGTGTTGCCACTCGTATTCTTCCAATAACTCTGTGGAATAGCGGTATTATCGCTTTGTAAATCACGAATATAGTTTAATACATCCCATGGACAATAAATATCCAGATCTCCAAAGTGATATCCATCGTACCATTCACGTATCTTCTCTGCATATGCCTGACATCCGGTATCGGAAAGTAAGGTTTGAACCTCTGATTGGGTAAACCCAAAATATCCATTATACCGATTGTCAGAAATCGTATCTGTCACAAAATTGTTGGCTCCGGTAAAAATGCTTTCTTTCGTGATGCGCAGGCATCCCGTAATAACAGCAAATCGTAAAGCTTCATTGTCCTTCAAAGCAGTGCCAAGCATTGTACTGATTACATCAAGCATTTGCGCATAATAATTTTTTTCTTCTGCTTTTGCAATCGGTACATCATACTCATCCAGAAGCATAATAACCGGCTTCTGATAGTAGGATTTCATCATTCTGGTGAGTAACAGCAGTGATTTCTTTATTTCAGCATCCGAAGCAAGATTTTCTTTGATTCTGCTGAAAATAACTTTGTCATCCGTATCAATCATATCGGAATCCAGTAAATAAGAATGTTGCTTGTACAAATCTGCAATTTCTAAGGTGAGCATCTCATAGGCTGCTTCAAATCGAAGTCCATCTATATTTTTCATGGATAAAAAAATAACCGGATATTGATTCATCCATTTTTTACACAATTCTTTCTGTGTTGCAATATACAAACCTTCAAATAATTTTTCATTTTTTCCCCGAATATCAAAAAAAGCCGACAACATACTCATCGCAAGTGTTTTTCCGAACCGACGCGGTCTTGTAATCAGGGTTACAGATGAAAAATCTTTTTCCAACAGATCCTGAATCAAACCTGTCTTATCAATGTAGTAATAGTTGTTGCGGCATATTTCTGTAAAACTACTCATTCCGACTGGAAGCATGATCCTGTTCATTCCAACATTCCCCCTTTCATATATTTAATAACAGCATCCTCATAGTCACTGATGGAAGATCTTAAAGCTTCTATAAAGTCATTCTCTGTCACTTCCAGTATTCTTGTAAGTGAATATAGTTTTTCCATTTTTCGTACTATTATTATATCGTTTTTGTACGATTTCATCAATAAATTTAGCTAATAAAAAATGGTGTCATACTATATAATCGGGTTCCATTTTTCTTCTCCAATTTTTCCCATAAACAAAAAGACCTCATAGAAACATGCATCATTTCTACAAGATCTCTTTGTATTTTCTATTTGGAGAACAACTTATTGTGATAATTACTTAAAGTACTCTACACCGGACTCGAACAGCTTCATATCCTGCTCACCGTAAATGTTCATTGCTACATGATCACCGCGGCGCTCACTGTGTGCCATCTTTCCAAGTACACGGCCATCCGGACTTGTGATTCCTTCGATTGCCATGTAGGAACCATTGACGTTCCACTCTTCATCCATGGTTGGCTGTCCTGCTTCGTTGACATACTGTGTTGCAACCTGTCCATTTGCGAACAGCTTGTCTAACCACTCCTTCGGAGCTACGAAACGTCCCTCACCATGAGATGCCGGGTTGCAGTAAGTCTGTCCTAAAGTTGCTTTCTGCAGCCATGGGGACTTGTTGGTTACTACCTTTGTGTAAACCATCTTGCTGATATGGCGGTTGATGGTGTTGTATGTCAATGTTGGAGAATCCTCTGTCTGCATGCGGATTTCACCATATGGTACCAGTCCTAATTTGATCAGTGCCTGGAATCCGTTACAGATACCAAGTGCAAGTCCGTCTCTTTCTGTGAGCAGCTTGTTGACTGCCTCTGTCATCTTTGCGTTGCGGAATGCAGTTGCAAAGAATTTTGCAGATCCTTCCGGCTCATCACCTGCGGAGAATCCACCCGGGAACATGATGATCTGTGACTGATCGATTGCTTTTACGAACTCATCGACAGAATCACGGATATCTGCTGCACTCAGGTTCTTGAATACTTTAACAATTGTATTTGCGCCGGCTCTCTCGAATGCCTTTGCACTATCGTACTCACAGTTGGTTCCCGGGAATACCGGAATGAATACGGTTGGCTTTGCTACTTTATTCTTGCAGATGTATATTTCTTTTGTGTCGAATACATCTGTCTTTACTTCTTCTTTTTCTTCGGTTGCACGGGTTGGGAATACACGCTCCAAAGTACCTGTCCATGTGTTCAGTGCTTCTTCCATACTGATAGACATGTCTTTGTAATTGAAGTTCTGTGTATCGTTTACGGTTGCAACGACTGCTGCACCCGGAACTTTTTCCAATACAGCAGCAAGCGCATCCTCGGATACTTCTGCTACGATATTACCGAATCCCGGTGCAAATAAGGTATCTGCGCTGACACTGTCTTCTACGGTGACACCTAACTTGTTACCGAACGCCATCTTGCTGACTGCTGCTGCCAGTCCCTTTCCGTCCAAAGCGTATGCGGATAAAATCTTACCCTCACCGATCAGTGTATGGATACTGTCATACAATGCCATAACTTTCTCATATACCGGCAGATCATACTCATTCTTATCAATGGTAAACAGTACGAGTTTGTTTCCGGCTTTCTTTAATTCCGGTGTGATAACATCCTGTTCTTTTGCCACATCAACAGCAAAAGATACGAGTGTTGGCGGTACATCAATATCGTTGAAAGTTCCGGACATGGAATCTTTTCCACCAATGGATGGAAGTCCGAATCCGATCTGTGCATCGTATGCACCAAGGAGTGCTACGAACGGCTGGCTCCAGCGCTTTGGATCCTCGTTCATTCTGCGGAAGTACTCCTGGAATGTAAAACGGACTTTCTTGTAATCGCCGCCGGCTGTCACGATACGGGAAAGTGACTCAAGTACAGCATATACGGAACCGTGGTATGGACTCCAGGATGATAAATATGGATCAAATCCGTAAGACATCATCGTCACAGTATCGCATTTTCCTTTGAGAACCGGAAGTTTTGCAACCATGCTCTGTGTCTCGGTCAGCTGATAACGTCCACCATATGGCATGTATACACTGCCTGCTCCGATGGAACCGTCGAACATCTCCACGAGTCCCTTCTGGGAACATACATTAAGGTCACCTAACATTGCAAGCCATGCTGCTTTGTTATCACCTTTTTCTACTGCATCGGCTACCTTTGGAAGCTCAACTTTCTTGAAGAAGTTGTCTGCCTCTACCGGCATCTCTACTTCAACGTCTGCTTCCTGATGTGCTCCGTTGGTATCAAGGAATGCACGGGAGATATTTACGATTTCCTTGCCTCTCCACTCAAGGACAAGTCTAGGATCCTCGGTAACAACAGCAACCTCGGTTGCCTCTAAGTTTTCTTCTTTTGCATATGCCAGGAACTGCTCCACATCCTGTGGTGCTACAACGACAGCCATACGCTCCTGGGACTCAGAGATTGCGATCTCTGTTCCATCAAGTCCGGCATATTTCTTTGGAACTTTATCTAATTCGATACGAAGTCCGTCTGCTAATTCACCGATTGCAACAGACACACCGCCTGCTCCGAAGTCATTACATTTCTTGATGATGTGGCTGACTTCTTCTCTGCGGAATAATCTCTGTAATTTACGCTCGGTTGGTGCGTTACCTTTCTGTACTTCTGCGCCACATACGGAAGTAGATTCTGTATTGTGTGCTTTGGAAGATCCGGTTGCTCCACCGATTCCGTCACGTCCGGTACGTCCTCCGAGAAGGATGATCTTGTCTCCCGGATCGGAAGTCAGTCTCTGTACGGCACGTCTAGGTGCTGCACCCATGACGGCTCCGATTTCCATACGCTTTGCTACATAATCCGGATGATATACTTCCTTGACATATCCGGTTGCAAGTCCGATCTGGTTACCATAAGAACTGTATCCTCTGGCTGCCTCGCGAACGATTTTCTTCTGTGGAAGCTTTCCTTCAAGTGTATCTTTTACAGATACGGTAGGGTCTGCGGCTCCTGTCACACGCATTGCCTGATATACATAAGTACGTCCGGATAACGGATCACGGATTGCTCCACCAAGACAGGTTGCTGCGCCACCGAATGGCTCGATCTCTGTCGGATGGTTATGTGTCTCGTTCTTGAAATTTACAAGCCACTCCTCTGTCTTTCCATCTACTTCTACCGGTACGACGATGGAACATGCATTGATCTCGTCAGACTCTTCCTGATCGTCTAACTTTCCTTCTGCTTTGAGTCTCTTCATTGCAAGAAGTGCCAGATCCATCAGGCAGACAAACTTGTCGTCACGGCCTTTGTACATTTCTTTATGTGTATTGAGGTAATCCTCATATGTCTTCTTGATTGGTGCCTGATAAAAGCCCTCGTCGAACTTGACATTCTTAAGTTCTGTTGAGAATGTGGTATGACGGCAGTGATCGCTCCAGTATGTGTCGAGCACGCGGATCTCTGTCATGGATGGATTTCTCTTCTCTTCACCCTTGAAGTAATTCTGGATATGAAGGAAATCCTTGAATGTCATGGCAAGATTCAATGAATCATATAATTCCTTTAACTGTGCCTCTGCCATATCGATAAATCCGTCAAAGATAGCAACATCTGCCGGCTCCTCAAAATTCTGCACCAGTGTTTCCGGCTTCTGTGCGCCGGTCTCTCTGGAGTCTACCGGATTGATGCAGTACTTCTTGATGGCCTCTAATTCATCCTCGGTAATATCTCCATTGATCACATAAGTGGTTGCACTGCGGATGATTGGCTCCTCATCCTCATTCAAAAGCTTCACACACTGCTCTGCGGAATCGGCTCTCTGATCGAACTGTCCCGGTAAGAACTCAACGGAAAATACTTTGCCGCCCTTTGCATCGAACTCTTCTTCATATATATCATCGACCGGAGGCTCAGAGAATACTGTCTGCAATGCTTTCTTATAAGTATCATCTGATACATTTTCCACATCATAGCGAATCAGCACACGAACTCCTTCTGCTGCGATTCCAAGATAATGCTTTACCTCATGCTTCAGTTCCTTTGCCTTCACTGCAAAGTCTGGTTTCTTTTCTACATATACACGACGTACGTTGCCCATGAAATGGTCCTCCTTATTCTGTCTGTAAAATTTCTGACGTATTACGCTATGTGAACAGTATATCTTATTTATCACAATTAGTAAAATTAATATAACTAACTATGTTTATTACCAAGTCTTATTTATAATATTTTTTGTTTACGCCCCGGCCAACAAACACCTGATACGGTAAAAAGCCACAGGCGGGCAAAATTCTGTTTCTGCCCTGCTGTGGCTTTTTGTTAATTACTTTTGTGTTCCGTTTGTTGTGTCGGAACTGTTTGTTGTGTTGTCTTTACTTGTATTGTCTTGGTTTGTGTTGTCTTCGTCTGTGTTGTCTTTGTCTGTGTCATCTTTGTTTGTACCATCTTCGTTTGTGTCGTCTCCGGTGCTGGAGTCATCTTTGGTACTGTCATCTGTTTTGTTGTCGTCCGGCTTCTGGTTGTCATCCTTTTTATTATCATCCGTTTTGTTGTCGTCCGGCTTACTTGGTTTCGGATTTGGATTTACATATTTCACCTTGATGGTAATCTTCTTGGATTTATTTCCGGCCTTGTCTTTTGCAACCACAGTTACCTTATATGTGCCGTACTTCTTACTCTTCATTGCCTTCAGCAATCTCTTTGCATTTACGGTTACATACTTGCTGGATAATTTTTCCTTGCTGTCTGTTGCTTTCACATTCTGGCGAATCAGCTTCATCAGCTTTTTCTCGGAAAGATTTCCCTTGATGGTAAGTGTTTTCTTCTTTGCTTTGACAACCGGCTTCTTGGTATCCTTTACCGTTACGTAGCTATATTTGGTTGTCACATTGCTCAGAGAATCCTTTGCCTTGTATGTAATTCTGTATTTGCCGGCTTTCTTCATATTGATCTTGCCAGACATGGTTACTTTGACCGTTTTCCCTTTATAATCGGTTGCTGTTACACCTTTTTTCATATTTGGTGCTTTTGCAAGACGCTCTACGGTAATATTTCTGGTGCCGGTAATCTTTGGAGCCATCTTTCTCCATGGGTTGTTCTCATTCGGATCAGTCGGATCCCAGCCTCTGTATTTGCTATTGACATCAATCTTCACCGGTGTAGGTTTTCCGAGTGGTCCCGGATTGTTCGAATCATAAATATTTACAAGTGTTCCGCTTGGGCAATTGTCATAGATCCATTTTGCATCTGCAACGTTCAGGCGCACACATCCATGGGACGCAGTCGTTCCCAGACGATTGTAGGAATTGTATGCAAGCGTGCCCGGATTTGTCGTGCTGTAAAATACCGAATGGAACAAAACCCCACCTGTGATTCTGCTACAATACTGTCCATATACAGATCCCATCAGCGCATGCCAGCGGTATTTGGTAGACAGGGGAAATGTTCCTGTCGGCGTCGCATTGTTCACACCAACCGAACAAGCCATCGCCTTGACCGGAATCGTATATTTTCCTTTCTTGTCTAATTTGTAAATCGTAACACAGTTCTGCTGACGGTTGATACGAATATAGTAAGGATTCTTGCTTGCTGCATACGTCTCCTGTGGCTGCGCCACTACCGTTACAAGCATTACAAGTGCTAACAGTACGCAAAAAATCCGGCGTACTGCCTGTGGAAATTGTAACTTTTCTTTCATGTCTTTTCTCCTCAATTTTCTTTTTGCAATATACTCTCTTATTGTACCTTATACAACGATTTTTTACCTCGTTCAATTTACACAAATTTTCTTATGGAATCCTTAATTTATAATTCTAAATTGACACATTTATTAGTAGGTCTTATAATAAGTATAATATGTTATAAATAATCACAAAGGGGATTCTCATGGATATCAATTATGAACTATACAAAGTCTTTTATTATGTAGCTACTTCGCTGTCCTTTTCGGATGCCAGCAAGAAGCTTTTCATTTCGCAATCGGCCGTCAGCCAGTCGATCAAGACATTGGAGAAAAAACTGGGGCAGTCACTTTTTATCCGAAGCACCAAAAAAGTGCAGCTGACTCCGGCAGGTTCTCTTCTTTTAAAACATGTGGAGCCTGCTATGAATCTGATTTCCCGCGGTGAAAGCCAGCTTTTAGATTCCGGTACACTCGGTCTTGGACAGTTGCATATCGGCGCAAGCGATACGATCTGCCGCTACTTTCTGCTTCCTTATTTAAAGCAGTTTCATAAGGCGTTCCCGAACGTTCCGATCAAAATCACGAATGCGACTTCTATCCAGTGTGTAAATCTTTTAGAGCAGCGTAAAGTTGATCTGATTGTGACAAACTTTCCGAATTCTCATCTGAATCATGCATACATTCAAAAGACGGTATGTAATTTTTCCGATGTGTTTATCGCAAACCCTGCTTACTTTAACCTCAAGCAACAGGAGATTCCGTTCGAGGAGTTACAGCAGTATCCGATCATGATGCTTGACCGCAACAGTACCACCAGTGAGTTTCTGCACAACCTGTTTTTGCAGCATCAGCTTGAACTGATTCCCCAGGTCGAGTTAAGCAGCAATGACCTGCTGATTGATATGGCCCGCATTGGCCTCGGCATTGCTTTCATCCCGGACTTCTGTCTCTCACGTGAATCCAATGATCTCTTTGTTCTTCGCACAAAAGAAAAGATGCCGACACGACAGATTGTTGTATCCGCCAACACAACGCTGCCCATATCCGCATCCACCGAAGAATTTCTCAAATTATTACCGGATGCATCACTGTTCTGATGCACCCGGTTTTTTATTGTTTTCTCCATAATTTCTACTTTACTTCTTTCCAGAATCTTTCTACTTCTTCCTTCATCTGCTTTAAATTGCACACCTTGCGTTCCCGCCATTCTCTTGGAAAAAGCGGCACATAATCTGCCTGCAGGAACCGTTCGTCCAGCAGCAATATGATTCCTCGATCTTCCTGCGTCCGGATCACGCGTCCCGCTGCCTGCAGCACCTTGTTAATTCCCGGATAACGAAACGCATAATCAAAGCCCGACACTCCACGCTCATCATAGTAATCTTTCAAAATCTGCCGCTCATTGCTGATCTGTGGCAATCCTGTTCCCACAATGATGGCTCCGATCAGTTTATCATTTTTCAAATCGATTCCTTCCGAAAAAATTCCCCCCATCACGCAAAAAGCAACCAGACTTCCATCCCGCTCCTGTTCGAACATCTGCAGAAACTGTTCGCGTTCCTGTTCCTGCATATTGCTGGTCTGCATACAAATTTCCAGAATTTGCTTTTTCCCGTCTCTGCCATATCTGCCATCTATAGCCGCCTCGCCCTCCACTAAACGGTAAAACACCTCATATACATCCTGCATCATTTTATAAGAAGGGAAAAACACCATATAGTTTCCCTCTTTGCCTTCTACAGCCGCCTGTATATACTGCGCGATACGCATATACTCCGCCGGTCCCCGCCTGGTATATTTCGTACTTACATCCGGCGCAAAAGCGAGCAACCGCTGGCTCTCCGCAAAGGTACTCTCCGCATATATCGCATAATTGTCTTCTTTCGTCGAAAGAATCTGTTTGTAATAATTAATCGGAAGAAGTGTCGCGGAGAAAAATATCGTGGCATTTGCCTTGTCAATGCATTTCTGCAGATTCAGCGACGGATCCACGCAAAAAAGCTTAATCATAAAACGCCCGTCCTCTTCCATCTGCGTGTAAATGACATAATGCTCATCCACAAGTTCATATATATTAAGGAAATTGCGCACTTCAAAATAAAAGTCCAACACTTCCTTTTTCTCTGGAAATTCGCGCGGTTTTTCAAAAAATTCTTCCAGTTGCGAAGCAAGCCGCATTAGATGAAACGTCAGCACCCCCACACTTTCATGCACTTCATACGTCTCACACACACGCTTAAACTCCAGCATCGCTTTATTACATTTGTCCAAAGTCTTCGCAATCATGAAATTGTGCGGCTTCATGATTCGTTTGACTGCAAGCATGTCTTCCTTATATAATTGCGCGCTGTACATCTCCCGGCTCCGGTCCACCAGATTATGCGCCTCATCCACCAGAAAAATGTAATCGCCTTTGATTCCCTCCTGAAAAAAGCGCTTCAAATACACATTTGGATCAAACACATAATTATAATCGCACAATATATTGTCCACCCAGGTGGCCACATCCAGACTCATCTCAAACGGACACACCTGATACTTTTGTGCCTGCGCCAATATTTCCTCGCGTGTAAACAAATCCGAATTTTGCAACAGATCATACACCGCATCATTCACACGGTCATAATGTCCTTTCGCATACGGACAATTCACAGGATTGCATTCTAACGCCTCCGTGCCATCTTCCCCACACATGCACAACTTTTCTTTTGCTGTCAGCTGAATAATCTTCGCCTGATATCCATGTTCCCTTAAAATCTGAAATGTTTCTTTCGCAACCGTGGCCGTGATCGTCTTTGCCGTCAAATAAAAAATGCGGTCTGCCAGTCCCTCGCCCACTGCTTTTACAGCCGGAAAAATTGTGGAAATTGTCTTACCGACTCCTGTAGGTGCCTGGATAAAAAGCGTCTTTCGCCGTATAATCGTCCGATACACATCCGCCACCAGCTTACGTTGTCCCTCCCGGTAAGGATACGGAAATTCCAGCTGTGCAATGCTCTCCTGCCTTTTTTGGCGCCAGGCAATCTGCCAGTCCGCCCATTTCTTATATTCCGCAATCAAATGCTCAAACCAGTCGTAAAGATCTTCCCATTCCCAAATCTCCCGAAAATACCGTATGTCTTCCGTATCCAGATTGCAATATGTCATCTGCACACCGATGCGATCCAGATGATTTTGCAGAGCATATATGTACGCGTAACACATCGCCTGCGCCTTGTGTACATATACCGGCTGTTCCATGGATGCCAGATTCCGGTACACGCCTTTGATTTCGTCGATATACCAAAGCTGCTCCCCAATTTGCATTTCATCCTTTTGTTTCTCAAGCAGTCTCTGTTCTTCTATTTGTTTTGCCGATTCGTCTGCAACAAATTCTCCAAAAGCGATTCCGTCGGCCCTGCCCTCTACCACAAGAACGTACGATTCTTCGATTCGTTCTATCTTCAATGGAACTTCCGCTGTGTAGGAACTTCCCATGCTATTTTGAATTTTCCTATGAATTTTACCGCCCTCTAACATGGCCTCCTGCACCATACGGCTGCTTCTATTATCAATGTCTCCACCTCGCAATATAAACTCCACAAGATTTCGCACCGAAATATGCAGTTCCTGTATGCCGGATTCCGTCACCTTTTCCATCGAAATAATTCTATCTCCATTTCCTGTTTTTTCTTAAATATTATAGCATTTATTATTATATCATTTGTGTTACCTATTGCATAAAAAAAGAAATTCTACTCCGAATACTTTCAGAATAGAATTTCTTCTATATTCATTTGTTCTATTTTATTTATCTTTTTGCTTTATGCTAATGAAAACTTATCGACCAGATTCTCGAAATTCTCGTTTTTTCCACCATAGCATACCTGAAGATCATTCTGCAATCCCAAACCAATCATTCCAAGCAATGACTTTGCATCAATGATTGTCCGGTTGTATTTTACGTCAATATCAAAATCACAATCTCCTGCAGCCCGAACAAAATCCTTTACATCTTTCATGTCTGATAATCGAATTACTTTTACTGTTTCATACATAATTCAACACCTACTTTCTAATTAAACAACTCCTAATGTTTTACTACATTATTGTGGATTATGCCACTTTTGTTTCCATATGTCAAACGTACACAATACTTGTATTTTGACGGTTTTTGCAGCATTTCGACAGATATTGACCCATCATGCATTCCAAATATACTATATTTGATTGAATTTGAAGTTTCTCATTCATCATACTATGCATTTTAGCTAAAAAGGTGCCTGTTTAACCACAATATCAAGTATTTTTATCAAATTTTATCCGTTATTTATTTAATCGTTTTCCCATTTTTACGCAATTCCTGCAGATAAATTTCCCCTAAACGACTCAGATTCGCTCCTTTATGTCGAATATAACCAATCCGCATTTTTTCTGACTCTTTGAGCGGAATTGCCACATAATCATCCCCATTAATCTCTTCGGAAATAATACCTGAGCATAATGTGTACCCATTCAATCCCACCATGAGATTTAACATGGTCGCACGATCATCCGCCTTGATGATTCGCTTATATTCATATGTGCTTTTCATCTCTTCAGAAAAATAAAAAGAATTGTTCTTTCCCTGATCAAAAGCAAGACAAGGATAATCCTCTAACTGTTTCATAAATATCATACTTTGTTTTGCCAGCGGATGTTCCCGCCACATGTAAACATATGTGTCACAGCTAAATAACTCTTCAAATATCAGGCCATTTTCCTTAAATAGCTTTTGCAATACAGCCTCATTAAATTCACTCAAAAACAAAACTCCCAGTTCACTCTTCATGCTACGGACATTCTCTATGACCTGGTTCGTCTGTGTCTCATGAATCGCAAACTCATATTCTTCCATTCCTACCGACTTCACCATCTCTACAAATGCTTTCACCGCAAAGGAATAATGCTGCATGGATACTGAAAATTTCTTTTTTACCTCTCCATCCATATATCGCTTTTCCAGAAGCCGATACTGTTCGACCACCTGCTTGGCATAGCCTAAGAATTCTTCACCCTCCGGCGTAATCACAATTCCACGATTGGAACGCACAAAAATGGTCACTCCTGCTTCTTCCTCCAACTCCTTCACAACGGACGAAAGATTGGGCTGTGAAACAAAAAGTTTCTTCGCTGCCTCATTCATAGATTTACTTTCTGCAATTGTAATTACCTGATGTAGTTGTTGTAATGTCATATGTATTCCTCTGTATAACAAAAACGCCGAACAAACTGTTCGACGATTATTTGTACTCTTTATAACTTTATACATTCAAAACTTCATACAGATTATTAGACTTTCTAAATTCTTTAATGCCAACATACTCGCTTGTATGCTTTCGCTTGATTAAGCCCTCGACCGATTAGTAACAGTCAGCTCCATGTGTTGCCACACTTCCACCTCTGCCCTATCTACCTTGTAGTCTTCAAGGGGTCTTACTCCCGAAGGAGGGATATCTCATCTTGAGGGGGGCTTCACGCTTAGATGCCTTCAGCGTTTATC